>Ga0247611_10000650_pt1 | contig 68833 bp, 55 predicted proteins | sample 177DNAGHGhighgp2_FD_192422 | JGI IMG/M metagenome (GOLD analysis project Ga0247611, IMG submission 192422) | Sheep rumen microbial communities from Palmerston North, Manawatu-Wanganui, New Zealand - 1770 DNA GHGhigh gp2 | ecosystem: Host-associated > Mammals > Digestive system > Stomach > Rumen...
CTAGGACTCATAGCTTCCTCATACGGTTTTCCCCTTATTTTACCCCTTTCCAGGGACGAGGGGGATGCAATACGTCAAATGGTTGACTGGTCAACTGGTCTTTTGGAAATTCGGTGCAAACCGGTTTTGAACCGGAGCAGGATATTTTCGAATTCGGGTGCAAACCGGTTTAGAACCGGAGCAGGATATTTTCGAATTCGGGTGCAAAGGTACGAAAAAATTTTGATATATGCAAATTTGGGGGCTGGAAAATGGAAAAAAAATGGAAAAATGGCCCATGATACAATCTCTGGAAATGAACGAAGATGGGATGTCGGATAGCATCCGACGCAATGGACATAGAAAAATGTCGCATAATATGCGACCGAATGGACAATGATCATGCGGGAATAAAATTCCGGCGGAATGGACGGAGGTGGGATGTCGGATAGCATCCGACGCAATGGACATAGAAAAATGTCGCATATATGCGACCGAATGGACAAAATAAAACGCAGACAGGAGGCAAACAACAAAATAAAACGTGAGCAGGAGGCAAACAACAAAATAAAACGTGAGCAGGAGGCAAACAACAAAATAAAACGTGAGCAGGAGGCAAACAACAAAATAAAACGTGAGCAGGAGGCAAACAACAAAATAAAACGTGAGCAGGAGGCAAAAAATCACTTACTAAAACCATAGAATGACTTCTATTTGCGATAAATTTATGCGTAAGTATTCGTTTTGGCACGGAATTTGTTGATAAAAATAGGACGCTATAGGAAGCTATTGGAAGCTATTGGAAGTTAGGGAGGATGAGAGGATGAGAGGATGAGAGGATGAGTGGATGAGAGGATGAGTGGGATGAGAAGATGAGAGGGTGAGTGGATGAGAGGATGAGTGGGATGAGAGGATGAGAGGATGAAGATAGAAAATTAAATAAAACACTATATACATTATGCAAAATCCAGTGGATATTAGAGAACTGCAAGAGCGCGTGGAGCGCGAGAGTTCGTTTGTAGATGCCCTTACGTTGGGTATGAATCAAGTGATTGTAGGTCAGAAGCACCTTGTAGAGAGTCTGTTGATCGGTCTGTTGAGCGACGGGCACATATTGTTGGAAGGCGTGCCGGGTTTGGCAAAAACCCTCGCCATCAAGACCCTCAGCGACCTCATTAAGGCTGATTTTAGTCGTATTCAGTTTACTCCGGACTTGTTGCCTGCCGACGTGATCGGTACGCAGATCTACAGTCAGAAGAGCGAAGAATTCAAGATCAAACGCGGTCCTATCTTCGCTAATTTTGTGTTGGCGGATGAGATCAACCGTGCTCCGGCGAAAGTGCAGAGTGCGTTGCTCGAAGCGATGCAAGAGCGTCAAGTGACGATCGGTGAGCAGACCTTCAAGTTGGATGACCCGTTCCTGGTTCTGGCTACCCAGAACCCGATTGAGCAGGAAGGTACCTACCCGCTGCCCGAGGCACAGACCGACCGTTTCATGCTGAAGGTCGTTATCGGTTATCCGAAGAAAGAGGAGGAGCAGGCTATCATTCGTCAGAACATCGCTTCCGAGAAGAAGACCGTGCTGCCGATCTTGAGTACCGCCGATATCATCAAGGCACGTAAGATCGTGGAGGAGGTTTATCTGGACGAGAAGATTGAGAAATACATCGTCGATATCGTCTTTGCTACCCGTCAACCGGAAGAGTACGGTCTGAAGGACCTGAAGCAGATGATCGCTTTCGGCGGTAGTCCCCGTGCTTCGATCAATTTGGCGAAGGCTGCGCGTGCGTACGCGTTTATTCATAGGAGAGGTTACGTAACGCCGGAAGATGTTCGTGCCGTTTGCTACGACGTGCTCCGTCACCGTATCGGTCTGACGTACGAAGCAGAGGCCAATAATATCACCACAGAAGATATTATCACGGAAGTATTGAACGCGGTGCAAGTTCCCTAACTAGATATTCTAGATGTCCTAGATTAACTAGATTTTTATGACAAGTGAAGAGTTATTACAAAAGGTCAGGAAGATAGAGATCAAGACGCATGGCTTGAGTCGGAACATCTTCGCAGGCGAGTACCACAGCCAGTTCAAGGGTCGTGGTATGGCGTTTAGCGAGGTGCGGGAGTACCAACCGGGGGATGACGTACGCGCCATCGACTGGAACGTGACCGCCCGAATGAACCGACCGTACGTCAAGATCTACGAAGAGGAGCGAGAACTAACGGTGATGTTGCTCGTCGATGTCAGCGGCAGTCGTAACTTCGGTACGATCAGCCAGATGAAACGCGACACGATGGCCGAAGTAGCCGCTACCCTCGCCTTCTCTACTATCGAGAACAACGATAAGGTGGGCGTCATCTTCTTCAGCGACCAGGTGGAGAAATTCATCCCGCCGAAGAAAGGTAAGAGCCATGTGCTGCATATTATCCGTGAACTGCTGAGTTTCGAACCCGCCCATACGGGTACGGATATCAATGCGGCCCTGCAGTACCTGACGAACGCCCAGAAGAGACGCTGCACGGCGTTCCTGATAAGCGATTTTATAGGAGCCTTCCCCCTGCCCCTCCCTAAAGGGAATGGAGTAACCGACCCAGTAACCATCGCAAGCCGGAAGCATGATTTGAATGCGATCCAGATCTACGACCGTCGTGACGCAGAAATGCCTAACGTGGGACTGATCAAAGTGAGAGACGCCGAAACGGGTAAACGTATGTGGGTCGATACCGCTTTCCGCAGTACTCGCAACGCCTATGCCAAGGCTTGGCGGGACCAACAAGCGGCTTTGGAAACCGTTTATACCAAAACCGGTATGAATAATATATCCATCCGCACGGATGAAGACTATGTGAAAAAGTTGATGCAACTTTTTCACAATTGATGATTTGTGATTTATGATATGTAATTTATTATTAGCTATAGTAGTCAGTGCGAGCATCGATTCGACGACGCTGATGATGGGTGACCAGACCGCCATGCATCTGCAGGTAACCTGCGATGCCGCCGAACGGGTCGAGTTACCTGTCTTCGGGGATACCTTGCAAGACGGTATCGAGATCGTCCAAAAGACCGCCGTCGATACCACCCGTCTCAAAGACGGTCGGGTGCAACTCAATCAGTACCTGACGCTGACCTGTTTTCAGGATTCGTTATTCTCCATCAACCCCCTACCGGTGGTAAGCGGAGAGGACACGTTCTGGACCGATGCCATGGTGTTGGATGTCGTGCAACCTTTTGTCATGGACTCCACCTTAGCCATTACCGATATCAAAGATATCGAGAAAGCACCTATCTGGTGGTGGGGTATCATCCGATGGATACTGTTGGCGCTCGGAATCATCGGCTTGGGCATCGGTATCTATTACCTCGTTCGTTGGCTCGTTTCCCTGCGCAAACCGAAAGAGGAACCGATAGCGCCTGAGTTACTGCGTCCGGCTGACGAAGTGGCTCTGGAGAAACTCGATGCCATCAAAGCAACCAAGATCTGGAAGGACGGTAAGGTCAAAGAGTACCAGACCGACCTGACCGATGTCGTACGCGAATATATAGGTCGTCGTTTTGACGTACAGAGTACCGAGAAGACGAGTGACGAGACGCTGAGAGAGGTAAAACCTCTATTGGTCAATGGTAATTTGTCATTGGTCAATGGTGATGGGAAGGAGCTCTATGAGAAGTTGCGTAAGATGCTGCAACTGGCTGACCTCGTTAAGTTCGCCAAATGGCACACGACGCCCGATGAGAACGAGAGTGCGCTCTCCACAGCTTATGAGTTCGTCCATGAGACGACTCCACAAGCTGAGGAGGAAATTAAGAATTAAGAATTAAGAATTAAGAATCAATGAGTTTTGCTAATCCGGGATATTTATTTTTATTACTGCTGCTGATACCCGTCATCGGTTGGTATATCTATGAACTTCATAAGTCCGATGCCAGCATACAGATCAGCAGTACCTCCACTTTTGCCAAGCAACCGAGTACCATTCGGGTATGGCTTTTGCATGTGCCGTTCGTACTGCGTGTAGCCGCTATCAGTCTGTTGACCGTCGTACTGGCACGTCCGCAGTTAACCAACCGCTGGTCGTCCCAGAATACCGAAGGTATCGACATCATGATGGCACTCGACATCTCGGGTACGATGTTGGCGGAGGACTTGACGCCTAACCGTCTGGAGGCGGCAAAGAAAGTGGCACAGGACTTCGTCCTTGCCCGTCCCAACGACCAGATCGGTCTTGTCGTTTTTGCCGGAGAGAGTTTTACCCAGTGTCCTTTAACCACCGACCGTGCCGCATTAGTCAACCTCTTCAAAGCGGTGGACTACGGTATGATCGAAGACGGTACGGCGATCGGTTTGGGTCTGGCTAACGCGGTGAACCGAATGAAAGACAGTGAGACCAAATCGAAAGTGATCATCCTGCTCACTGATGGATCCAACAACCGCGGTGACATCGATCCTCAGACCGCCGCAGAGATCGCCAAGACCTTCGGTATCCGTGTCTATACCATCGGTGTGGGCAGTTACCGGCAGGCACGCGTTCCGGTTCAGACACCTATCGGCAAACAGTACGTGATGATGGATCCCGAGTTCGATGAGACAACTTTACGTTCCATCGCTCAGACCACCGGCGGACAGTATTTCCGGGCAAGCGACAACAAGACGCTCAAAGCGATCTACGAACAGATCGACCAGATGGAGAAGACCAAGCTGCGTGTACGGGAGTATAGCAAGCACACGGAGAATTTTATGCCCTTCCTCGTTGCTGCCCTACTCTGTCTGGTCATCGAAATTATCATACGTTATTTTGTAATTAGAACTATTAGCAATTAATATGTTTAGATTTGCAAATATAGAATTATTATGGTTGCTGGTGACGATACCGGTTTTTGTAGCCGGATATATCGTCTATACCTACCATAAGAGACGCCAGTTGAAGGCTTTCGGCGATGCCGAGTTGATGGAGGCTTTGATGCCCAATGCCAGCAGGGTACGTCCTACCGTCAAGTTCGCTATTTTGATGGTCGCCTATGCCTTACTCATCATCGCTGTGGCCCGTCCGCAATGGGGTACGGAGGAACGCACCGAGAAACGGAACGGTATCGAAGCGATGGTCGCTTTGGATATCTCCAACTCGATGTTAGCCGAAGATGTGGCGCCGAACCGTCTGGACCGTGCCAAACAGATGCTGAGCAAGATGATGGATAACATGGTGAACGACAAAGTGGGTCTGGTTGTTTTTGCCGGAGACGCTTTCGTGCAGTTACCTATCACCTGCGATTATGTATCCGCCAAGATGTTCCTTAATACGATCAAACCGGAACTGATCAAGACGCAAGGAACCGCTATCGGTACGGCTATCAACACCTGCGTACGCAGTTTCGGCGAGATGAACGAGGCCAGCCGTGTCATCATCGTCATCACCGATGGAGAGAACCACGAAGACGATGCTGTTGCCGCAGCCAAGCAGGCACGGGAGAACGGTATCCTAACGATGGTAGTAGGTATCGGTAAACCCGAAGGGACCTTCATCCCGATGCCGGGATCCAATAACTACCGCAAAGACCGGAACGGTAACCCTGTGGTAAGCCGTTTGAACGAAGACATGTGCCGGGAGATCGCACAAGCAGGAGATGGTATCTACGTCCGCTGCGACAATACCAACACCGCCATGAAAGCCATCCAGAAAGAATTGGATAAGTTAGGCAAAGAAGAGTTCGAGACGCAGTCCTATACCGAGTATAACGAGCAGTTTGCATGGTTCGTATTACCGGCTTTACTGCTCCTGCTGGTGGACTTCTTCATCTTCAACCGCAAGAACAAATTAATCACCCGAATGGATATTTTCAGAGCGCAATGAAACGGATATTTATTATTTGTAGTTTGTTATTGGTCATTTGCAATTTGAGCTTCGCCCAACGCGAAGCCGGTGACGTGCGCAAAGGCAACAAGCAGTACCGCAAAGAGCATTATACGGAATCGGAGATCAACTATCGCCGGGCCTTGGATACCAATAAAGACAGTTACGAGGCGCGTTATAATTTAGGCGACGCCTTGTACCAGCAAGAGAAATACGATGATGCTGCGAAGGAGTTTTACAAGGCGCAACAGATGCTTGATAAGAAAAACGAGAAGGACAAAGCGCGTTATTCCAAAGTGATGCATAATATCGGTAACTGCTATTTTAAACAACAGCAGTACGGTCCCGCCGTTGCCGCTTATCAAGAGTCACTCCGTGCCAACCCTTCCGACAATGACACACGTTTTAACATGGTCAAAGCGATGCAGTTCCTGGAGCAGCAGCAACAACAGCAACAACAAAATCAGGATCAGAACCAAGATCAGCAACAACAGCAGCAACAGCAGCAACAGCAGCAACAGCAGGACCAACAGGACCAACAGGATCAGGAGCAGCAGGAACAGCAACAACAACAGCAGCAACAACAGCAAGACGAGAATCAAATGGATAAAGAAACTGCTGAACAGATCCTGCAAGCCTTGGAACAAGACGAACAAGACACTCAAGAGAAACGGCAAAAGGTTCATGGTAAGAAACGTCGCGTAGAAAAAGAATGGTGATGAAAGTTGAAAGTTTAGAGTTGAGAGTTTAGAGAAGTTATGAGATATAAGTTATTAGTTTTATTGAGCTTTGTCGGCATCGCGTCAGGCGCGTATGCCGATGAGGTTGTTTTTAAAGGACAGGCACCAAGTCAGGTGATCGTAGGCAAACCGTTCCAGTTAACGTACACGGTCAACCAACGCAGTCGTGATCTGCGTGCTCCCGAGTTCACCGATTTCGATTTGCTGGCAGGTCCCTACTCCAGTACCAGTTCCAGTACTTCTTTCGTGAACGGACATCGTACGTCTTCTTTCACGCAGACCTACACCTACACGCTGATGGCGCGACGCGAAGGAACCTATACCATCGCTCCGGCAAGCGTCAAAGTAGATGGCGAACAGGTTCAGTCCAACGGTGTGCGCATCGAAGTGTTACCGGAAGACCAACCGTCTAACAGTCAACAGCCAACGGCTAACAGCCAACAGCCGTCAGTCAATGCCAATTCCGACAACCTCTTCGTGCGAACGATCGTCTCCAAGACCAACGTGCAGGAACAGGAAGCGTTGTTAGTGACCTACAAGCTCTATTTCGCAAATGTCGATGTGGCGCAGTTAACCAACAACACCAAGTTACCGGAGTTCACCGGTTTCCTCAAACAAGACCTCGATCAGGGACAGATACAAACACAGTTGGAGCACTATAACGGTCGGAACTACCAGACCGCCGTACTCTATCGCACGGTGCTCTATCCGCAACATTCGGGGGACATCGTCATCGAGCCCGCTGTGTTTGAAGCCGTTCTGCGTGTGCAGACCCAACAACAGGTTCGCAGTATCTTCGATAGTTTCTTTGAAACCTATACGAACGTCACCCGTACCATCACGGCGCCGAAAGCTACGATTCACGTGGCTCCGCTGCCCGGCGGCAAACCGGCAGGTTTCAGTGGCGGTGTAGGTAAATTCAGTATGGTTCCGTCTATCTCTCAGACCGACATCCAAGCCAACGATGCCGTGACTATCAAACTGGACATCACCGGAGCAGGCAACATGAAACTGCTCAAGACACCCGCTATCGACTGGCCGGAAGGTTTTGAGCCTTATGACCCGAAAGTAACCAATAACTTCAATACGACCACTTCAGGTGTGAGCGGAACCAAATCCATTGAGTATCTGGCTATAGCCCGCAGCGCAGGTGAGTACACCGTACCGGCTATCCGATTCAGTTATTTCGATATCGAAGAGAAGACCTACAAGACTCTCTCGTCTCCCGAATATACCATTCATGTGAAAAGGGGGAATGGTGCAAATGGTGCAAATGGTGAAAATGGTGAAGGACAGGTTATCACATACACGCAGAAAGAGGACATCAAACAACTCGGAACGGATATACGGTATATTGACACCAAGGCACCGAAAAAGAGCACCGAACAAAGACTACAGAACACAGATCTGATTTGGCTCTTCTTCGTGGTTCCGCTTATCCTGTCGATCGTTACCCTTATCGTGCTGCGCAAGCAGATCAAGGAGAATGCTGACATCACACGAGTACGGTACAAACAAGCCAATAAAGTGGCACAGAAACGCCTCAAGGCTGCCGCTACTGCGTTGAAAGCCAATAACAAAGATGCCTTCTATGCAGAGATCGAACGTGCCGCATGGATCTATCTGAGCGACCGTCTGTCTATCCCTACCGCTGACCTCAACAAGGAGAACATCGCTTCTATCTTGATGCAGAAAGGGGTATCGGATACGCTTATTAAAGAGGTCAAAGACGTACTCTCTACGGCAGAATTTGCCCGTTATGCACCTGCCACCGACCATGCGATGGATGACCTGTACAAAGCGACCACGAACTTGATTAATAACCTCGAAAACGAAAAAATATGAGAGATATAAAAATATTCGGCATCCCGGTATACCGGTATATCGTTATACCGACTTTATTGATTAGTGCACTGACCTTTGCGCAAACATCGTTTGATGAAGCTAACACCGCTTATGCGGAAGGGCGATACGAAGAGGCGGCAATCACGTATGAGGCCTTGTTGGCGGAAAATCAAAGCGCTACGCTCTATTATAACTTAGGCAACGCCCGTTTCAAACAAGGTGAGTTGGCACAAGCGATACTGGCGTACGAACGTGCGTTACGTTTGGATCCCCATCACAAGGACGCGCAGTATAACTTGACCTTCGCGCAAAGTCGCATTGTGGATAATATCCAGAAATCGGATTTCGTACTGGCTACATGGTTCAAGAATTTCCGAAACAGCCTGTCGGAACGCAGTTGGTTCACCACCTCCGTCAGTTTGTTCATCTTGATGCTCATCGGCGTGATGCTCTTCCTGTTAGGTCGCACGGTATGGTTACGCAAGACGGCTTTTCATGTGGCATGGATTGCCCTGCTCTTCTCTATCTTAGCCGGTTGTAACGCCGCCTCGCTGCATAAACGGGACACCCTGCGTAACGAAGCCATCATCACGCAAGGGACAGTCAATGCCAAGTCCTCTCCCGACCGCTCCGGTACCGACCTGTTCACGCTGCACGAAGGTACCAAAGTGACGATTCATGACGTCATCGGCGAATGGTGTAACATCCGTGTCGGCAAGAACGAAGGTTGGATCAAACAACAAAATATGGAGCGCATTTGACGCTCCATATTTTGTAAGTATTCAGTTTTCAGCTTTCAGCTTACAGACTCTTGGCTACTTCAATTTCTTCGAAGGACTCGAGCATGTCGCCCGGTTGGAGATCGTCGTACGCTTTGAGGCTCAGACCGCACTCGGTGTTGACACCGGCTTCCTTGATATCGTCCTTGACGTGCTTGAGGGATGCCAGTTCAACGGTCTTGATGACGATACCGTCACGGATGACACGTACCTTGTTACCGCGTTTGATTTTACCTTCACGCACGATACAACCGGCGATGGTACCCACCTTCGAGATGTGGAAGGTCTGCAGTACCTCAAGGGTAGCTGTGACTTCTTCTTTGACTTCGGGAGCCAACATACCTTCCATAGCGGCTTTGACTTCGTTGATCGCATCATAGATGATGGAGTAGATACGGATATCGACCTCTTCGGTCTCCGCCATACGACGAGCTGTACCAGTAGGACGCACGTTGAAGCCGACGATGATGGCATCGGAAGCCGCAGCCAGCATGACATCGCTATCCGAGATAGCACCGACAGCACCGTGGATAACATTGACTTGGATGTTCTCCGTGGAGAGTTTGATGAGCGAGTCTTTGATTGCCTCGACAGAACCGTCCACATCGGCTTTGACGATGATGTTGAGTTCCTTGAAGTCACCGATAGCGAGACGACGACCGATCTCTTCGAGTCCGACGTGTTTCTTCGTGCGGATAGACTGCTCACGTTGCAGTTGTTCGCGTTTATTGGCGATCTCACGAGCCTCTTGTTCGGTCGGCAGTACGTTAAACTCGTCACCTGCTTGCGGTGCACCGTTCAGACCGAGTATCGAACAAGGTTCACCCGGACGCACTTCGGTGATCTTCTGACCACGTTCGTTGAACATCGCTTTGATACGACCGTGGAAGGTACCTGCCAGTACGATATCCCCCATGTGGAGCGTACCGTCTTGTACGAGCAGTGTAGCCACGTAACCGCGTCCCTTGTCCAATGAAGACTCGATGACCGACCCCTTCGCACGACGTTTCGGGTTTGCTTTAAGGTCGAGCAGTTCGGCTTCGAGCAGCACTTTTTCGAGCAACTCATAGACGCCCGTTCCTTTCTTGGCAGATATCTCCTGACACTGGTACTTACCACCCCAATCTTCGACAAGGATGTTCATGTTACTCAGTTGCTCACGGATCTTATCAGGGTTAGCACCGGGTTTATCCACTTTGTTGATAGCGAAGACCATCGGAACACCGGCCGCTTGGGCGTGGTTGATGGCCTCGACGGTCTGCGGCATGACCGCATCGTCGGCAGCAATGATGATGATCGCTATATCCGTCACTTTGGCACCACGGGCACGCATGGCGGTGAAGGCCGCGTGACCCGGCGTATCGAGGAACGTGATATGCTGTCCGTTTTTGAGTTTGACGTTATAGGCACCGATATGCTGGGTGATACCACCTGCCTCACCGGCAATGACGTTGGCATTACGAATGTGGTCCAAGAGCGATGTCTTACCGTGATCGACGTGACCCATGACGGTGATGATCGGGCAACGAGGTTCCATATCTTCATCGTTGATGACCTCGTCGGCGTTGATCTCTTCTACCACCTTCGCAGAAACGTACTCGGTCGTGAAACCGAACTCTTCGGCTACCAGGTTGATAGTCTCTGCATCGAGACGCTGGTTAATGGATACGAACAAACCAAGGCTCATACAGGTTCCGATGATCTTATTCACCGGTACGTTCATCATGACGGCGAGGTCATTAGCGGTCACGAACTCGGTCAGTTTGAGCACTTTGGATTGCTCCTGTGCCTCCATCCGTTCGAGTTCGAGTTTCTCACGCTCCTGCTCACGACGTTCCCGTTTGTACTTGGACGTGTTGGACTTGTTCTGTTTCTGTTGAAGACGGTTGAGCGTCTCCTTCAGTGCCTTATCCACCTCTTCCTGTGTAGCTTCACGAGGCTTGTTGTTTTTGTTCTTCTTACCCGCCTGGTTACGCTTGTCGTTCGGATCTACTTTGGCTGCGTTGTTCTTGATACGCTCACGTTTACGACGTTCCGCAGCGGCTGCTTGTTGTTGCTCATGTTGCAACTGTTGACGTTCCTCCCGCTCTTTGCGTTTCTGCTCTTTGGTTTTCTTGGCAGGACGTGTAGAGGTATCGATCGAGTCGAGGTCAATCTTACCGAGCACCTTCGGAGCGGTCTTCAGTTGCGGTTTACCCAAGGTAAAGATCTCCTTCTTCGGTTTCTCAGGAGCCGGTTCGGGTTCTTCCCTCTTCGCTTTTACCTCTTCGCTCTTCGCTGCTTGCGCTGCTTGCGCTGCCGCTCTCTCCGCCTCCGCCTTCGCCTTGGCAGCCGCAGCTTCTTCGGCTGCTTTCTGAGCTGCTACACGTTCTGCTTCCCGTTTCGCCGCTTCTTCTGCCGCACGAGCAGCTTCCGCTTCTTCACGAGCCCGTTTAGCCGCCTCGGCAGCTGCCCGCTCCGCATCTTCGCGTGCCTGACGTTCCGCCGCCTGACGGTCTGCTTCCAACTTGACTGCCAAGTCCTTGCTGAACTCTTTGGCAAGAAGCAAATAGAGGTCGTCGTCTATACGCACGTTCGGATCCGACTCGATGGCATGACCGTTCTTCTCACACCATGCGGTGAGAGTAGCCATACCGATATTTAATTCTTTACATGCTTTAATTAGTTTTATAGCCATATACCCTCGGCGTTGTTTATACTCGTGCCGCACGAGGGGTTAGGTTAATCGTTTTCGAACTCAGCCGCAAGGATACGGAGCACCTCGTCGATGGTTTCTTCCTCGAGGTCGGTCTTCTTGAGCAACTCTTCCTTGCTCGTACCCAGTACATCCTTGGCGGTGTCCAGACCGATTGCTTTGAAGGCATCGAGAACCCATTGATCGATCTCATCGTTGAACTCGTCCAAGTAGATATCGTCCAGGTCTTGCTCGTTGATCTCACGATAGACATCGATCTGGTAACCGGTTAACATGCAAGCCAACTTGATGTTATAACCGCCCTTACCGATAGCGAGACTTACCTCATCCGGTTGGAGATAGACCTTAGCCGTCTTCGACTCCTCATCTATTTCCATGCTGGATATCTTAGCCGGTGCCAACGCACGTTGGATATAGAGGTTGATATTCGAGGTGTAACTGATTACGTCGATATTCTCATTACGTAACTCACGAACGATACCGTGGATACGGGCACCCTTGACACCGACACAAGCGCCTACCGGATCGATACGCTCATCGAAGGTCTCTACTGCCACTTTGGCACGCTCACCCGGGATACGGGCGATATTCTTGATGGCGATCAGACCTTCTTTCACTTCCGGAACCTCCTGTTCAAACAGACGTTGCAAGAACAAAGGAGCGGTACGGGAAAGGATGATCTTCGGGTTCTGGTTGTTATTGTCGACCTGTACGACTACGGCACGAACCATCTCGCCTTTGCGGTAGTAGTCGGTAGGTATCTGGTTCTGCTTTGGCAGGTACAGTTCGTTGCCGTCCTCATCCAAGAGCAGCATCTCTTTCTTCCAAACCTGATAGAGTTCACCGGTAACGATGTCACCTACCATCTCTTTGTATTTCTGATACAGGCTCTCCTTCTGCAACTCCAGGATCTTCGATGCCAAGGTCTGACGGAGGTTCAGGATCATACGGCGACCGAAAGACTGCATCTCTACCTTATCCGTTACTTCCTCGCCTACCTCTGCCTCGTCATCCAACTTAAGGGCATCGCTGAGTGCGATTTGCGTCTCCGGATTCGCCACATCGTCATCCTCCATCACCAGACGGTTACGGTAGATCTCCAAGTCACCCTTATCCGGGTTCACGATCACGTCATAGTTAGCCGCGTTGCCGTACATCTTCGTGATCACACTGGTGAAGGAATCTTTGAGCACATTGATAAAGGTCTGCTTGTCAATGCGCTTGAACTCATTAAATTCTTGAAAGATATCAATCAAATTGATTGATTCTTGTTGTTTGTTTGCTGTTGCCATAATTTATATTTACGATTTTACGATTTACGATTTAGAATTTGAGGTCATATTTCACATATTTCGGTTCATCATAGCGCCAGGTATGTGTAATGATCTGCGTCTCCTTGCGTTTCTTACCTTCCACTGCCACTTTCTCCTCAATGTCCACCGAGAAGGTCTCTTCATCTACGCTGACCAATTGACCACGCAACTTCTTGCCGTCTATAAGCACCTCAACATCGTGCCCCAGGTTCTTCTCATACTGCATCTTCGTCTTGAACGGATCGGTCAGACTGACGCTGCCTACTTCCAAGGAGTAATCAAAGTCTGTGTTCCGTGTTCCGTGTTCTGAGTTCTCAATTTTATCCACGATAAAATGATTCAAGTCCGCACAGAAATCGACATCGACTCCGGCAAGACGGTCCACCTCAACCAAGATGTCATTACCTGCCGACACATTCAGCGTGATCAGCTCATACTCCGTACCCTTCAGGTACTCCTCAATCCAGTTTTGCAGTTGTGTTTTATCCAACATATAGGTCGCTATTTTATACAAGTGAGGGAACCTTTCGGGGTCCCCTCATTCATTTCACGCTGCAAAAGTACTGCTTTTTTTTGACATATGCAAGCATATGCGCGTTTTTTTTGCTTTTTTATGCTATTTTTGCGTTTTTAGACCACATAAAGAGGTAAATAACGAGCATTATACCGCACATCCATTCGATTCCCCAACCGATGTATGCCCATGCTTCGTAACCGAGACTGAACGCTCCGTAGAAATACTGGTACGTGGCCAAAATCATCATCTCCAGTACCGCAATGATGATACCTACAACCAACATTCCTTTATGACGCACATAGATAGCGATGAGGATGAACGCGGCAATGAAAAGAAGCGTTTGGATGGGGTTCACCCAGTTGCCGATACGATTCACCAACTCCCAGTTTTCGTCAGAGACAAGCACTCGACGAACGATATTCCATCCTATCTTAAGCACGGATTCCAACAGCAACAACAAGCCTCCGACCAAGCCTAAAGGTTTTCGGGCATTATACCCCAAAAAGACGATAGAAGCGATCAACAACAATACGGCGTAATGATAGAAGAATACACTTTGAATCGTATTCACCACATCGTAACCATCGAAATATCCATACGGACTATAAACCACATAACACAAGAAATTGTGCAGGTCATAAACCAACAAATTAAAAATCAAAACGATGGCGGAAGCTTTCAATAAGCCCGGTAAACCTTTTTGTCGATACATAATGATAGATTTTAAAATTTGCCGCAAAATTACAAAATTTCTTGCACATATGCAAATTTTTTTGTACCTTTGCGCAAAATTTACTGAAAATAATGAAAAAACACGCCTTTAGGGGTATCGTGATTGCCCTTTTCCTTTCGCCTTTCGCCTTTCATCTTTCGCCCATACATGCCGGAACGAACCTGCAGTTGTACTACGATTTCGGCAGTGAGAAGACCGCTTGTCCGAATGAGCGGTCAAGACGCGTCACGACGACTTTGGAGTTATTCTATCCGGATAGTTGGGGCAGTACGTTCGCCTTCATCGACATCGACTATGCCATCCATTCCAACGACCCGAAGAACACGCCGTTTATGATGTACGGAGAGATAGCACGGTGCCTTAATTTCTGGCAGAAGACTCCGGTCAAGGACCTTAGTATTCAAGTGGAATATAACGGTGGTTTAGGAATTGGCAAACTGCCGGACAACACGCTCTTCGGGTACGGCATCAACCATGCCGCTTTGGTGGGTCTTAATTATTGCTTGCACACGGCTGACTATAAGAATATCTTCAATCTTGAATTGCTGTACAAATATATCGCCGATGACTTCAACGGCATTAAAAATAACGTTCCGCTGCAGTTTACTTTTGTTTGGGGTTGCGATGATTTCTGTACCGCTCCGGGTCTGCGTTTCTCCGGCTTTCTCGATATTTGGGGACAGAAGAACGCAGGAGGACAGTCGTTTGTAATGATCTCCGAACCTCAGTTATGGTATAACGTCGGACGATGGTTCAAGTGCCCGAACCTCAATATCGGAACCGAGATCGAAGTCAGTTATAACTTCTCCGGCTCGACAAGCAAAGGCTTCATGTGTAATCCTTGCCTGGGTATCAAATGGTGTTTTGATTAAATTAAGAAATAAGGGCTGTCCAATGGACAACCCTTTCTTTCGACTTTCGACTTTTGACTTTCTACTATTATTGGTGTTGTTCTCTTAAGAGATCGTTCACGGTCTTTACCGGATTAAACGTGCTTACCGGCACTTCTACGAAGATCGTGTTCCACTTACTCATCGCGCCGTTCCAGAGACCCGGCAACTCCAATGCCAACAGTTCTTTACCGTCTTTACTCTTATTGGAGATGAAGCCCGTTTGCGGATCGACATAGTCGGGTAAGTTAAACGGTTTACCTTCGTAATCCCGAATGGCACAAACCAGATCTACCGGGTTGAAGTGGGTACTCTGCGCCATCAATGCCGGGTCAGAGATCTGGGTTGATTCAAGAATCTGACAAGAGATAGAACCATCGGCCTCACGAACCAAGAACGGACCACCACCGGGTTCGCCCGTGTTCTTTACAACACCGCAGACACGGATAGGACGATTCAGTTTAGCACGCTCTTCGTCACTCAGGTTCGGATCTTTCAGTGCCTCAAAGACGCGTTTCTGCTCGGTCACCAGCACACCTGCCAAAATCTGCTTGTAACGAACCGTATCTTTCTTCAAACGATCCGGCACGACATTGTCGATATTCTTAATGAATACGATGTCGGCATCCTGCCGGTTGAGGTTCTCTATCAACGCTCCGTGACCACCCGGACGGAAGAGCAACTTACCCTCTTTCGTACGGAACGGCGTACCATCGGGGTTAGCTGCGATCGTATCGGTACTCGGCAACTGCTCCGAGAACGTAACGTCGTACTTCACACCGAATTTCTCTTCGAACTTAGCCAAATTATCGGCTATATGTTGACGGAAGAGCGGCAGATGGTCATGACTTACCGTAAAGTGAAGATAAACAGTCGGTTTCTGCCCATCCTTAGCCGGCTCGACGCAATAAAGTGCACCTTCTACCAGATGCTCCAACGCAGGTGTACGCGCACCGTCGCGGTATTTATGGAATAACAAAAGACCCTTCGGCAGGTCACCATAGTGCATATTCTGCAGCAGGTAACGAACGGCTTCCTGTCCTTCTTTTCCTGCCAACTGCGGACCAAAAGCGAAACAGTCCTTATGCGCCAGAAAATCTTGAATGAACGGCGTCTCGATACCGTCCTCCAAGTACTGGAACAGGTTCTTGAACATACGACTTGCCGCACCCGAAGCCGGAACGAACTTAAGGATCTTATGTCCCTCCTTCAAGTATTGCTGCCAAGCAGCGATGTACTCCTCTTGCTCCGCACGTTTCGGCGCCAAAATGCCCTTCTTCGTCGATGCCGGAGCTACGATGTCTAATTCAGGAAAACCGTTTCGGAAACACGCCAATTGTGCCTCCGCTTTCTCCACGGAAATGCCTCGTGCCTGCAGTTGCTCGAGGTCTTGTGCACTAAATTCAGTCATGGTTAGTATGGGTTAATTTGTAATTTGGCTGCAAAGTTACAATTTTTTTTGCATATATCAAAATTTTTTTGTAATTTTGCAGCGAAAAAAAATGAAAAAATGGTAAATGATTAAATTGTAAATGGTTTTATGGTTTTAATTGCAGATAGCGGAAGTACCAAAGTGCATTGGTGTCTGGCGACAGCCAGCGGTCAGTGTTCGCATGTCTATACGGACGGCATCAACCCCGTTTTTCAAACCGAAGAACAGATCCGGCAATGTGTCAGTAACCAACTCCTGCCGCAGATAGCCAAATTACTCTGGGCAGGTACGCTCACGCATGTGTTCTTCTACGGAGCAGGGTGTACGCCGGAGAAGAAGATACTGGTACAGAGCGCCTTGGAGACCGTCTTCAAGAAAGCCGAAGTGTTCGTCGCCTCCGACATGTTAGGCGCTGCACGGGGACTACTCGGGCACAACGCAGGAGTGGCTTGTATCTTAGGAACCGGTTCCGGCAGTTGTTTCTATAACGGCGAGACCATCGAGTGGTGTGTCCCTTCGCTCGGTTTCATCTTAGGTGACGAAGGAAGCGGCGCCGTACTCGGCAAAAGACTCGTCAGTGACCTGCTCAAGAATCAACTGGGCGATGACCTCAAAGAGGCCTTCTTCAAGGAATACAACACATCGATGCCCGATATCATCGACCGTGTCTATCGCCAAACTTTCCCGAATCGTTTCTTAGCACAACTGTCCCGTTTTTGCGCCGACTACATTGACGATCCTCGTATCCACGCACTCGTCTATGATCACTTCGTGCAGTTTATTCGGAGAAATCTCGTGCAGTACAAAACGGATCAACCCATCGGATTCGTAGGTTCGATCGCTTATTACTATAAACCGATTTTGGAAGAGGCCATGCAGTACGAAGGCCTGCCATTAGGCACGATTCTCAAAGACCCCATCGAAGGTCTCTTATCCTATCATAAAGATGTTATCAAACCCACAACAGAATGATTGATACTTTCTATTTACCGGGCAGAGTTTGCTCGACCAAAGCGATTAAGGAAATCGCCGAAAAAGCCTCAGCGCATTATACGATGATCTGTCTCAAACCCGAGATCGAATGGGTCTATCTGGGACAGGAACGAATGACGCAAGTCATGGAGATGAGCGGTGCAACCATGGTTTATGCGGACCATTTCCAAAAAATCACCAATGACCAATCACAAATTACCAATGTTGAGGCTCCTGTGATTGACTACCAGATAGGCGCCTTAAGGGATGATTTTGACTTCGGTGCAGTACTGCTGTGGGATACTGCCAAACTCAAAGCCATCGTAGCCCAGATGGACACAGACTACGAGTTTGCAGGGCTCTACGATCTTCGTCTTCGTGCCGAGAAACTCGAACATATTCCGGAGTATTTATATTACGAAGTAGAAACCGACACCCGTAAGTCCGGAGAAAAACTCTTCGACTATGTCGATCCGCGCAATCGAGCCGTACAAATCGAGATGGAACAATGCGTTACGGCCCACCTTAAACGAATCGGTGCGTACTTGAAGCCGGGTGTGTATAAGGAGTTGCCAAAAGCCGAAGACTATCCGGTAACGGCAAGCGTGATTATTCCTTGTAAGAATCGCGCACGCACGATAGCCGACGCTGTTCATAGTGCGCTTGCACAAAAAGTAAGAGCACCCTACTCTTTCAATGTCATCGTCGTCGATGACAACTCAACCGACGGCACAGCAGAGATCCTTAAGGACCTTAAAGACCTTAATGACCCTAAGGACCTTATTGTTATTGCACAGGACAAGACCTGGCATGCCATCGGCGGTAACTGGAACGTAGCCGTCCACGACCCGCGCTGCGGTAAGTACGCGATTCAGTTGGACAGCGATGATACCTATTTTGATGATACCACCGTACAGAAGTTCATCGATGCTTTCGAGGGAAATGATTCTACACCATACACCATACACCATACACCAAAATTCGGAATGGTCATCGGTACATACCAACTGACCAACATGGCAGGAGAGATCCTTCCTCCGGGTGTCATCGATCATCGGGAATGGACTGACGACAATGGTCGCAACAATGCGCTCCGTATCAATGGTCTGGGAGCACCGCGCGGGTTCTATGTCCCCTTGTTGCGCACCATCAATTATCCGACCACCAAGTACGGCGAGGACTATGCGGTAGGTCTGCGTATCTCGCGTGACTACCCGATCGGGCGTATCTACGACGTCGTATATAACTGCCGTCGCTGGGAAGATAACTCCGATGCCAACTGCGACATCGTCGCCATGAACCGCAATAACTGGTACAAGGATCGCTTGCGTACATGGGAGTTGCAAGCTCGTTTGAAATAGTTTGACTTTGTTTGAAGTAGTTTGAATATTCGTGTCGGCATATTAACTGCGCCAAAGATTGAATTTGAGCAAAAGGAGAAGACGTTCATTCTAAAGAATGTGCGCATCGGTATCGGTTTTCATTGGGATCGCCATGAAGACCAAGAGTTTGCCGGGACGTTGGAAATAGTCGAGAGCCAAGAGCAGAGAGCCGAGAGCGGAGAGCCTTTATATACTGCCATCAATACGATTGATTTGGAAGACTACTTGTGTTCGGTTATCTCGTCTGAGATGAACGCCAACAGTCCGATGGAACTGCTCAAAGCGCACGCGGTTATCAGCCGCAGTTGGGCGATGAGAGCTATCGCTGCCAAACCACACGGACAAATGGTAAATGGACAAATCGTAAATGATTTTGATGTCTGTGCCGATGATCACTGTCAGCGCTTCGAAGGACTTCGCAGAATGAATGAACGGGCGGTGGAAGCCGTGCGGGCAACCCAAGGTCAAGTACTAATGTACGGTGATGCGGTCTGCGACTGCCGGTACTATAAGTGTTGCGGTGGACGCACCGAGATCTGGCGAACCTGTTGGGAAGATATCGATGTGCCCTATATTCAGTCGGTACAATGCGACTATTGCAAATCCCCTTCACCCAAAGTGCTACGCCTCGTCCTTAACGACTACGATCAGGAGACCAAGGATTTCCGGGATTGGAAAGTGAGTTATACGCAAGAAGAGCTCAGCGAGATAGTACGCACCAAGTCCGGCATCGACTTCGGAGATATCATCGACCTTATTCCGCTTCATCGCGGTGCTTCAGGACGTATCGACAGCCTTAAGATCGTCGGAACCAAACACACGGAAATAATCGGAAAAGAATTGAAGATTCGTCTATGGCTCTCTCGTACTTGTCTATATAGTTCCTGGTTCGAAGTTGAAAAATCACAAATCATAAATCACAAATCACAAATGTCCAATCAGTTCGTGCTGATTGGACACGGTTGGGGTCACGGAGCAGGACTCTGTCAAATAGGAGCAGCCGTTATGGCGTCCGAAGGACACAAATACGAAGAAATACTTTCATATTATTACCATAATACTCAATTGAAGATTTTAGATTGAAGATTGAAGATTTAGCGTTACAACGCTCTAAATACAAGCACCTCAGCGACGACGAATGGCGGTGGTTCCTTCAGCAAGTCGAAGGTCGCGAACGGACAGCTGATAAGTTGCCCACCTTTGCCTCTATTCCCGATTGGTGGTACCCCGTTCGCCTTAGCTGCGAACAGTGTTCCTCCGAACTCGCAGCACGCTACAAAGCTTCGCTAATTTCTATCGATCGGCTGAGCCGTGCAAATTTCAAATTTCAAGTTTCAAATTTTGTGGATCTGACAGGCGGGTATGGAGTTGATACCTATTTCTTAAGCGAACAATTTGAGCACACCGACTACGTCGAGCAGAATGCGGAATTATGTAGAATTGCTTCGCACAACTTCTCCCTTCCCTACAGGGAGGGGATGGAGGTAGGCTCTATTACGATTCATAATTGTACCGCCGAAGATTTTCTCTCCTCCCTCACGGGGGAGGTCGGGAGGGGCTACGACCTTATATTCCTCGATCCCGCACGCAGAGATAGTCATGGTGGTAAAGTCTTTCGTCTTGAAGACTGCACACCGAATGTAGTCGAACTACTCCCTACTCTGCTCCAACACGGCAAACGGTTGATGATCAAACTCTCTCCCATGTTGGACTTGACGCAAGCAATTTGTCAATTGTCAAGTGTCAATTGTCAATTAATTTGGGATATTTATGTGGTCGCCATCAAGAACGAAGTAAAAGAGTTATTGCTATTAAGCGGCGGTACGGGACAAATAACGGCGATAGATCTTGACAAAAAAGACCAAGCGTTCGTCTTCACCAAAGAGGATGAAAGAGATTGTTTATTGATGAATGGTGACGCTTTGCTTAATGGTGGGTTTCTTTATGAACCAAATTCTGCGATATTAAAGGCCGGCGCGTACAAGTTGGTAGCGCAGCGATTTGGTCTTCAAAAATTAGATGTCAATACCCATTTATATTGTTCGGAGACCTTCGTTCCCGATTTCCCCGGTCGTATATGGCGCATTACGGAGCAAATCACAAATCACAAATTACAAATCACCAATGCGAACGTATTGACGCGCAATTATCCATTGTCACCTGAGGCTCTCAAGAAAAAACTGCACCTCAAAGATGGAGGTACAGCTTTTATTATCGGTTGTCGTATGGCAGGAAAACCTACCCTTTTCTACGCCGAGCGGGTCTAAAAATGTTCTATTTCTCACACGTAATCATTACGTAGTCATCACGTGGTCATTACCTATGCAGAACCTATACACTAATGTTCCATTTGTCCACTCCGGCCAATTACATCCCATTATCTTACCTCTTGCCCGTTTTCGAACAATCAAGTCTGGGCTTATTACGCTTTGTGACACACGTTTGTGCCTTATTTTTTGTGGAGTATAGCGGACTCGAACCGCTCACCTCGACACTGCCAGTGTCGCGCTCTAGCCAGATGAGCTAATACCCCATGTTTATAAATCGCCGGACCAGCCGTGGCCTAAGTCCCAGTGTTCATCGTAACGGAACTCGAAGATTACATAAATTTTGCAAAATTCGCTCAATTAGCCCAGCGGATTAAAGATATCCATACCGAAGGCTGAGGTGAAAGCATCAGTTTTTTTAAGGTTCTCTGCGGTGTCCAATTGAATACCTTTACCCGGCGTCATAAGCAATATTCGGTCGCTTAAGGCTAAAGCTAAATCGAGTTCGTGCGTGGATATCAAAATGGTCTTGTTTTGCTCGTGCGCCAACTGACGTAAGAGGCGCAAGATCAATATCCTATGCGGCAAGTCCAGATGGGCGGTCGGCTCATCCAACAAGATGATCGGTGTTTGTTGCGCAAGGGCCTTAGCGATCAAGATTCGTTGTTTCTCACCGTCAGAATGAGCGTTGAAGAAAGAGTTGAGAGTTGAGAGTTGAGAGTTGAGAGAAGTTGAAAGTTGAAAGCCAACTTGTTTTAACGATTCGGCAATAATCGCTTCATCTTCTTTCTTTAAGCCATCCAAGAACGATGAATACGGATAACGACCAAGCGCAACCACATCGTGTACGGTCGTATTATCCATCGAAAGACGTTCGGTCAACACGAGAGCGATGTTTTTGGAAGCCTCTCCCGACCTCCCTTGAAGGGAAGGAGATAAACTATACTCCCCTTTCAAAGCGGGTTGCAAGCCTGCAAGGGTTCGCAACAAGGTCGATTTACCGCAACCGTTAGGACCTAACATGCAGACCATCTCGCCGGCGTTCAGCGAGAAAGTCAGGTCACGTTGGACGACGTGTTCGCGTCCGGATGCTATCCGGTAACCTATCGACAACTTATTCGTAGAAATAGATACGTTGGACACGGCGACTTACTGAGGTTAAAATTTCATATGTAATCGTTCCGAGTTTATCGGCAAGTTCTTGAAGCGGCATGTGTTCTCCGAACACTTCGACGATATCGCCGGGTCGGGCATCTGCGCCGGTGACATCCACCATCGCTTGGTCCATGCACACGTTACCTACCACCGGACAACGCTTGCCACGCACCCATACTTCGCCCCCGTAATTGGAGAAGCGGCGATCAAAACCATCGGCATAGCCGATAGGAATAACTGCGATCGTGCGGTCTTCGCTAAGCGTGGTATGACGACCGTAACCAATCGTCTCACCCGCTTTAACGGTTTTGACGGAAAGGATGGTTGTCTCCAACGTGCACACATTGCGCAGTCGGGCTCCCGCAAACGAGAAACCGTACAGACCGATACCCAAACGGCACATGTCATATTGATACTCAGCAAATCTCTCAATTCCTGCGGAATTACAGATGTGCTTGAGTATCGTTGAAGGTTGAAAGTTGAAAGTTGAAAGACCTCGCTTTAGTTCCTCCGCGCAGTCATTGAAATACTTGATCTGCTCCAACGTAAACTCATCAAACTGCGCCTCGTCAGATCCTGCCAAATGCGAGAAGACAGATGCCACCCGCACCGCTTTCTGATGGGTCAGACAGTCGATCAACCAAGGCATGTCTTCCTTGTAAAAACCAAGCCGGTGCATACCCGAATCGATCTTGATATGAATCGGTACATACTCCAATCCCTTCGCTTGTGCTGCCGCAATAACGGTTTTCAAAGACTGATGGCTATAGACGTTCGGTTCCAAGTTATTCTCCAAGATCAAGTCCATCGCCGCTACCTCCGGATCCATAATGATGATCGGTAAAGTGATACCGGCACGACGTAGTTCCACTCCTTCGTCAGCCACCGCTACTGCCAAATAATCCACAAGTCCCGAAGCCTGCAACGCCTTACTTACTTCTACACTTCCGGCACCGTAGGCAAAAGCTTTCACCATGCAGGTCAGCTTGGTCGTCGGTTTGAGTTTCGAACGGAAATAACGCACATTATCCACCAGTGCCGAAAGGTTCACTTTAAGAACCGTTTCATGCGTTTGCTGAAGGATTCGAGCAGCGATAGTCTCTTCATCGTAACCCAATGCCCGCATAACTGCCGCACAGGTACGCACGTTCTGATGTGTAGGATCTTCGATGACCTTCTCGGAATGCATGAAGAGCTTCATCTTCTCAGCCCGTTTTTGTTCCAGCGACTCAAAATTCTCATCGTGCTCGTGACCGATATACGTAATCACACCGATTGTCGGGCGAATGATCTTCTCCAACTTCTCCATCTCTCCGGGCTCAGAAATCCCAGCCTCGAAGATTGCCAGACATTTCCGGTCTGTGCTCTGTGTTCTGTCAGTAAAACGGTCTGTGTTCTCTAACTGCCACACACTCAACGGTACACCGATCTGCGAATTATAGGACTTCGGGGAACGAATAACGGTATAATCATCTTTGAGCAATTGGTACAACCATTCCTTAACGACCGTCTTCCCGTTCGAACCCGTGATACCGATGACCGTTCCCTTAAACTGCGAACGTACGTAAGCTGCCAGTGCCTGCAAGGCTTCCAACGCGTTGCCGGTTACAAATGCCTGCACACCCTTCGCCTCCAACTCCGGGATATACTTTGCGCCGTCGTTCTTCTCCGTCTTAATGGCAAAGAACAATGTTTTCTCCGGCTCTGCACCCAACTGCCGACTGTCTGTCAGCAGATGTTTGATCTCCAGATCATCGTCACCTCTTACGGCCGCGATATCGCCAATGACTTGTTTAATTTCCGATAGTTTCATATTTCCAAACCTTTGCCGCTGCAAAGGTACAAAGAAAAAATGACATATGCAAGAACATATGCCACTTTTCTTCTATTTTTGTTGCTTTTTTACAACAATTCTACGCTTCGATTCACGAACTTCGCCAAAGCTTCACCTTTCAGTTGACCGCTTGCCAGTAGTGCGATATCGATGAGTTGTTTCATCTTTTCGTCCTGTCCTTCGGTATTGTCCACCAACGCCTGGATGGCAGGATGGTTCGTATTGAGGACGAGGTTATAACTATCCGGCATGTTGCCATAGAAATTCATCCCTTGCTGATGAGCCGACATTTCTTTCATTCGGCGCATAAACTCATTCTGCGTCAGGAACACCGGCAACGCATCAGCCGCAGCTGCTTCGCAAGTCACATTGTAACGCAGTTTATCGGCATCAGACGGCAACAATCCTTCAAACGCCTTTCGGAGTCCTTCTTTCTGCTCGTCCGTATAAGTATCCTTGGCAGCATCTTCCTTCTTGATAAGGTTCTCGATGGTGTCGGAGTCGATACGCACGAAACGCAGTTTCTCGTGTTTCTGCTCTGCTTGGCTCATACAGTGTACATCCAATTCGCCGTCCATCAGCAGCACATCGTATCCTTTGGCCTTTGCACGCTCGATATAGGTATAATGCGCGTCGGGATCATTGGTATATAGAAGAACCATATTGCCATCCTTGTCCACCTGGTTCTCACGCACTTTATCCATGTAATCGTTCAAGGTGTTGTACGCCCCATCAAGGTTCTTGACAAGGGCAAATGAGGTCGCTTTCTCGTAGAACTTCTCGTCGGTCAGCATACCGAATTGGATAAACATCTTGATATCGTCCCATTTTTTGGCGAAGTCCTCTTTGTCGGCCTTGTAGAGTTCTGCCAGTTTGTCCGCCACTTTCTTGGTGATGTAACCGCTGATCTTCTTGACGTTGTTATCGCTCTGCAAATACGAACGACTGACATTCAACGGGATGTCAGGTGAGTCAATTACACCATGCAGCAAAGTCAGGTACTCCGGAACGATGTTCTCCACTTCGTCCGTCACATAAACCTGGTTGCAATAGAGCTGAATCTTATTGCGGTGAACGTCCAAGTTGGTCTTGATTTTCGGGAAATAAAGAATACCCGTCAGGTTGAACGGATAATCGACATTCAAATGAATATGGAACAGCGGTTCATCGAACTGCATAGGATAGAGTTCGTGGTAGAATTTCGTATAATCCTCTTCGGTCAAGTCCGTCGGTTTACGGGTCCAAGCAGGATTAATATCATTAATGATATTCTCCTCGTCCAACTCTACCTCCTTGCCGTCTTTCCACTCTTTCTTTTTACCGAACGCGATCTCAACCGGCAGGAACTTGCAATATTTCTTCAGCAGCCCCTCGATGGTAGCATCTTCCAGATACTGACTGAACTCATCGTCGATATGCAGCACGATATCCGTACCACGTTCCGCCTTGATCGTATCTTCCATCGTGTACTCGGGATTGCCCTCGCATGACCAGTGGACCGCCTTCGCGTCCTCTTTGTAACTCTGGCTAAAAATCTCCACTTTCTTGCTCACCATGAAAGCCGAATAGAAACCAAGACCGAAATGACCGATGATGGCTTCTGCCTTGTCCTTGTACTGGTTCAAGAACTCCTCCGCACCCGAGAATGCAATCTGGTTGATGTACTTATCCACCTCTTCGGCGGTCATTCCGATACCGTGATCGGAGACGGTGAGGGTCTTTTTTGCCTTGTCAATAATTACACGCACACGCGTATCACCCAAGTCTCCCTTTACTTCGCCTACGGAAGAGAGGGTCTTCAGTTTGGACGTGGCATCAACGGCATTGGAGATCAACTCACGCAGGAAGATCTCATGATCCGAATACAAAAATTTCTTAATGACGGGGAAGATATTATCACTTGTTACCCCAATGTTACCTTTTGACATATAATTTAAATTTACGATTTAACGATTTACGATTGGACGATTTATTGGTCCATTTAACCTTTGTCAATTTCCGTGCCAAGGTGTTTTTTCTGCCAAAATGGCAGTTTTATTTGCATATATCAAAAAAAAGCAGTAACTTTGCGCGATTTTTTGGAATATGAACGAGTTTTTAGAAAAAGAAGAAGCAATATTAAAAATGCTCAAGACAGTTTTTGATCCTGAGATTCCGGTGAATATATACGACTTGGGGCTCATCTACGGTATTGAGGTAAAACCGGACGGGGTGTGCGAGATTACCATGACCCTGACCGCCCCTTCCTGTCCTGCAGGGGACTTTCTGGTGGAAGATATCCGGCAGAAAGTCGGCTCGGTAGAAGGAATCAAAGATGTAAACGTGACCATCGTGTTCGAACCCGAATGGACGAAGGACATGATGAGCGAAGAAGCGAAATTGGAATTAGGATTTTTATGATTTATTTTTTATCTGATGCTCACTTAGGCAGCCTCGCCATCAAGAGAGGTTGGGCACACCAAAAGAAACTCATCGACATGTTGGAGATGATGAGTGAAGATGCCGTATCGATATACATGTTAGGCGACATGTTCGATTTCTGGATGGAGTATTTCGTTCATGACAAAGCCAAACGGCAGTATTCTCCTTTCTTCAAAGAGTTACGAAAGTTACATAAGAAAGGCATCCATGTTCATTATCTGACCGGTAACCATGACTTGTGGACTTTTGGCGGTCTGGAGCAGATAGCGAAGGTAGAAGTGCTATACGAGCCTTGTACCATTGTCCGTTACGGCAAGACATTATTCCTGGCGCACGGTGACGGTTTGTTGCCGGAGAACTGGGAAGAGTTATACCCGCCTAAAGTGCGCTCCAAGATCCGCAGTTTTATGCGGTTACGCAAGATCTTCCGTAACCCCTTCCTGCAGTTCCTTTACCGCTGTCTGCCGCCTGAGGTGGGCAATAAGTTCGGTTATAACTGGGCGAAGAAGAGTCGGTTGAAAGAGATCCAGAACCCCTGTCCGTACAAAGGCGAAGACAAGGAGGAACTGGTTTTGTACGCCAAAGAGCAGGAGAAACTGCATAACCACCGCGATTATTATATCTTCGGTCATCGTCATATCGATTTGGACCTGCAGATCCAAAAAGACTCCCGAATGGTGATCTTAGGCGACTGTTTCCAACAATGGACCTACGCCAAACTGGACAAGCACGGTAATCTGACCGTACACACGTTTGAAGGCGAAGAAGAAGAAGAAGCCGACCATGCACAGTAGAGAAGAACAATTACAGGCTTTCGGTCGATTGCTGGATATCATGGATGACCTGCGGGAGAAATGTCCCTGGGACCGCAAGCAGACTTTCGACAGTTTACGGCAAAACACGATTGAAGAGACCTATGAGTTGGCAACCGCCATCTCGCGTCATGACATGAACGAGATCAGCAAAGAACTCGGTGACGTATTGCTGCATGTCGTTTTCTATGCCAAGATGGGTAGTGAAACCAATGACTTTGACATTGCCGACGTGTGCAACCGGCTCTGCGATAAACTCGTTTTCCGTCATCCGCATGTGTACGGCGATGAAGCCGCACAGAATGCCGAAGAAGTAAGTAAACTCTGGGAGCAAGTCAAACTCAAAGAGAAAGGCGGAAACAAAACCGTACTCGGTGGCATTCCGGATTCATTGCCAAGTCTCGTCAAAGCCTATCGAATCCAAGACAAAGTAGCCAATGTAGGCTTTGATTGGGAGAAACGCGAAGATGTATGGGATAAAGTAAAAGAGGAAATAGCCGAGTTTGAGGAAGAATTAACGAGTGAACGAGTGAACGAGTTAACGAATGAACGAGTTAGTGAGGAGTTCGGAGACCTGATGTTTGCGCTCATCAATGCAGCACGGTTATATAAGATCAAGCCTGACAATGCGCTGGAGCAAACAAACCTTAAATTCATTCGCAGGTTCAATTATATAGAGCAACGCGCTAAAGAGCAAGGAAAAGAACTCAAAGACATGTGTCTTGAAGAAATGGATGCCCTTTGGAATGAAGCAAAGAAAAACGGGCTCTAACGAACCCGTTGTGCGGCATAAAAGACTCGAACTTTCACTCCTCCCGGAACCAGATCCTAAGTCTGGCGCGTCTACCAATTCCGCCAATGCCGCGCGAGCGTAGCGAGCGCCCCAATTCAAAAACGGGTGCAAAGGTACAACAAAAAAACGGAATATGCAAGAAAATTCGCAAACTTTTTATCATATTTTGCCAAATGGCGTCAAAATTGTGCATAGATGGACGCCTTCTCCCGTCGCCTACGTAGGTGTGATGGTGGGAGCAGGTACGCGTGACGAGGCACCGGAAGAGAACGGCATGGCGCATTATATCGAGCATTGCGTATTCAAAGGGACGGCCCACCATTCGGCACGACAGATCATCCATGCCATTGAAGGCATAGGTGGTGAGATCAACGCTTATACCACCAAAGAGGAAACCACTTTCTATGCAGCTATTCTCGCCGAACATGTGCAACTCACCCTTCATCTTATCGCCGAGATGATTCTGCAACCCGCTTTTAAGAAAGAAGAGACGGACAAAGAGCGAATGGTCATCCTCGACGAGATAGAGAGTTACAACGATCAGCCTTCCGAACTCATCTATGATGATTTTGAAAACCTCGTTTTTGCCGGTAGCAGTCTTGCCATGCCGATTTTAGGCACCAAGAAAACGTTGAGACATATATCCTCCAAACGCGACTATGCGCTAAACTGGATGGCACGCCATTATACGCCGGAACGAATGGTGGTCTTCTGCCAAGGAAATGTAAAGCCGGAGAAGATCTTCCGCATCGCGGAGAAAGAGTTCGGAAGTTTGACTAGGAGTCCTAGAGAGCCTAGGAAGCTTAGGGACCTAGTAGTTTGCCCCCCTGAGCTCGAGCGGTCTTTCAAGCGTCACACCCATCAGGTTCATGCGATGCTAGGCGGACGCGCGTATGAGATCGGTCATGAGAAACAGTTGGCGATGTTTCTGCTCAATAACATCTTAGGCGGCGGAAGTCTGAACAGCCGTTTAAACTTAAGTCTGCGCGAATCCAAAGGACTCGTCTATACCGTAGAATCAACTTATACACCCTTGAGCGACACGGGTTACTGGTGTATCTATTGGGCTTGCGATCCGGAAGATTATCCTTACAGTTTAGAATTGGTCCGGCACGAGTTGGATAAGCTCCGTACGACACCCTTAACCGAAAGCGGATTACAGCATGCCTTGCAACAGTTACGCGGTCAGTTAGCCATCTCCGCCCAGAACCAAGAGAACAGCGCTTTGGCGATGGCGAAATCCATGTTATACCACGGTGCTGCGCCATTATGGCAAGAAACATATGACAAAATTGCAAAAACGTCAACACAAGACCTTTTAAATGTAGCAAATGAACTATTTTTTGACCAAAAAAGTTTCATTTTGACATATATTTAACACAAAAAGTTGATTTTTTGCATTTTTTTTCCTAAAAATTTGGTCATATCAAAAAAAAGTCGTACCTTTGTGCGATTTTTCGTATTTGCGCGTGTGCGTGTTCCGTATCTTATATACGTACGCGTGAGGTTATGAAAGACACAAGTCGAAAGACGAAAGACAAAAGCGGAAAGAAAATAATAACAAAAATAACAAACATGAAGAAGATTTTAACACTACTTTTTCTTGCGGCATTGAGCATCGGCTTGTATGCGGAGAAGCAAGTTAGCGGTGTGGTAGTCGATGCCAAGGGCGAGCCGGTGATCGGTGCAAGTATCCAGGCAGCAGGTACCACATTAGGTACAATCTCGGACTATGATGGAGAATTCGAGATGAGCGTACCGGAGTCTGTGAAGACACTGGTCGTAAGTTTTGTCGGAATGGCGACCCAAGAGGTGCCTGCCGGCAAAAACATCAAAGTAACCCTGTTGGAGAACACCGAAGTGATTCAAGAGGTGGTTGTAACGGGTTACGGTAATGTAAGTAAAGGTTCATTCGCCGGTTCTGCGCAAGCTGTAAAGGCGGAGGATATCGAAAAGAAGAGTCCTTCCGAGGTATCGAAGGCCCTTGCCGGTGAGGTTGCCGGTGTGCAGGTTGTCACCACCACCGGTCAGCCGGGTGAGGCAGCCAGTATCCGTATCCGTGGTATCGGTTCGTTGTACGGAGGTTCGTCTCCTTTGTACATCGTGGACGGTGTGCCTTACGACGCTTCGTACATCGCTACGATTGACCCGAGCGATATCGCAAGTACGACGATCCTGAAGGACGCCACCGCTACTTCTCTGTATGGTAGCCGCGGTGCCAATGGTGTGATCGTGATCACCACCAAGAAAGGTACATCTGGCGACGAAGGTCGTATTGACGTGGATATCAAGTACGGTGCCAACATGCGTTTGCTGCCTATGTATGATGTTGTTACCGACCCGAAGGAGTTTGTCGAGATGGCTTGGATGAGTTTGTACAACACCAGTTCGCGTGCAACAGACATCAAGAAGATCCAGGATGCCAACGAGATGTTGTATGGTCCGAAGGGTATTCCGGTACAGTATTTGTTGTGGCAGGTAGAGGGTATTCCTAATGACAAAGCCGGTAGTTTGCTTATCGACAACAACGGTAAGTTCCGTGGTGAAGACATGGGTGTTACTTACAAACCGGGTATGGAGAACCTGCCCAGTTGGCGTGACGCTATCTTCCGTGTCGGCCAGAAATTAGATGCTACTGTGAAGATCTCCGGTGGTACGGAAAAGACCACTTACTACGCGTCTGTAGGTTATTTGAAGGATGAAGGATACTATATCGGTTCTTCCTACGACCGTCTCACAGCACGTAGCAACGTGGATTTCCAACCGAAGAAATGGTTGAAGGGTAATGTGAACATGGCCTACACCTATTCCAAGCAGGATGCTGCAGGTCAAGGAGATAACATGAACAACGGTTTTGCGTATGTCAATCAGATCGCCCCGATTTTCCCGGTATTCGTTTATAATGAAGACGGTACAATTGCGGTAGATCCGAAGACGGGCGGTAATATGTATGACTACGGAATGTATGAGGGTGCCGGTCGTGCTTACGGTGCCGGTATCAACCCTGCCGGTTCTCTGCGCTATGACCGCGACAACCGTATCCAGCACTTCGTGATGGCCGGCGGTTCGTTGGAGTTCAAATTGTACAAAGATTTGAAATTCACCTTCAATGCCAACGCACAATATAGCGGTTTGACGCAATCCGAATACACGAACGCGTACTATGGTGACGCAGCAGGTATCGGTCGTACCTACAAGGCGCAAGCCAACCAGTTATGGGTAACACTGAACCAATTGTTGGAATATAACAAGACCATCGGTGAGCACAGTATCCGTGCGATGGCCGGTCACGAAAGCCAGATGGCTCGCTCCTCTGTTTTCTACGGTGGTAAGAGTCACGTAGCTGCGATGGATGGCGAAAACGTTCTGGAGTTGGGTAACGCCGTTCAGAACACCTATATCACTTCTTATACCAACTCCACCGCATTGGAGTCTTTCCTGGCTACCGTATCGTATATCTACGATGAACGTTACGGTATCACCGGTAACTACCGTGCCGACGGTTCGTCTAAGTTCGCCAAGGGTCACCGTTGGGGCCATTTCGGTTCTGTAGGTGCTACCTGGATGTTCACCAATGAGCATTTTATGGAAGGCACAACGGCTGCAGACTGGTTGAAGAACGGTAAACTGCGTCTGAGTTGGGGTGTATTGGGTAACCAAGGCGGTATCGGAACCCAGTTGTTCCAAGACACCTATTCCATTGAATATGTGGACGGCGAAGTCGGCTACGTATGGCAGTCGAAAGGTAACCCGGAGTTGACCTGGGAGCGCAGTCAGATTATTGACCTTGGTTTGGAGGTAGGTATCAACAAGTATGTTGACTTGGAGTTGGATTACTTCTGGAAACATATCGATAACATGTTGTTCTACCGTCCGGTAGCTCCGTCTTTAGGTTACACCAGTGTGCCTATCAACGGTGGCGCGATGGTGAACCAAGGTGTGGAGGTTCAGATGAACGTACACGCAGTGGACATGCGTAATGTGAAGTTGGATGTTCGTTTCAACGGATCACGTTATACGCACAAGATCACCAAGTTACCGGAGTACTTGGAGACTGAAGAGGACATGATCATGGCCGGTTCACTGGCAGTAGGTTACAGTCCGTACGACTGGAATATTCCGGAGTATGCAGGTATCAACGAGAACGGTGAAGCTGTGTATGTAGGTTACTATGACCCGGCACTGGGTTCCTTCGGTCACAACAGTGCTGACAACCTGCAGATCTACAACAAGTCCGGTAACAACTACGTATCGAACGTTTATGAGTACGTACAGAAATACTACCCCGGCAAGTCGGCAGATGAGGTATTGAAGAAAGAGATGGTTTCCGGTAACGATGCCCGTTACGCCGGTAGCAACTATATCGGCAAGAGCCGTATTCCGGATTTCCAAGGCGGTTTCGGTATTGATCTGGACGCCTACGGATTTACCTTCTCCGTTACCTGCTCCTACGGTATCGGCGGTTGGGGTTACGACTGGCAATATTCGCAGTTGATGCACAGCGGTAAGATCGGTAGCAGCAACTGGCACGTTGATATGCGTAAAGCATGGAACTCGATGATGTCGGATCAGGAGAAACAAGCATGTGTAGATATGGGTGTAAACGCCGTTCCGCGTTTGTCTAACGGTTCTGACCTCTACGCAAACATGGGTTCCACCCGTTTCCTCACCAGCCTGTCGTTCTTGAACTTGAACAATATCCGTATCGGTTACAGTTTCCCGAAGAAATGGATGGAGAAGATCAAATTCAAATCGCTCAACATCTATGTATCGGCAGATAACCTTGCTATCGTCAGTGCCCGTAAGGGTTACAACCCGATGGCCAGCTTCACCGGTACTTCGGATGCATACCAATACACTCCGCTTTCCACAGTCATGGGCGGTATCAAGTTCCAATTCTAATTTGAAAAGGAGGTACACATATGAAAAATATATTCAAAACAGCAATTATAGGCATCAGTGCCATCGTGTTGGCATCTTGTGGGGATAATTTTCTGACCCGTGATCCGTACGGTAGCACTATCACGCAAGAGCAGTATTCCAAAATGGCCAACCAGTTAGAGGGTTCCATGCGCGGTATCTACTCCACGCTTTGTACCTACAAATCAGATGGAGACGCTCATGATGAGTTCGGTCGTCGTTCCTTGGATATGTACACCGACCTGATGAGTGGCGATATGGCTTTGACAAACTACACCTACGGATGGTTCTACTCGGACGAGATGGGTCAAGGCAACACCGGTCGTACCGGATTTATCTGGACCTATTTCTACGGCATGCTCCGTAATGTAAACTCGATCATCCGTACGGCACAAGGCGGTGAGGCTGCAAGTGCAGACAATGTGATCAAGCGCATTGCCGCTACCGGTCTTCCTACCACATATGATTCGAAGACAGCTACGTACCACACGATTGTAGCAGGTGATACGCTGGCATCCTTCAACGAGTCGGAAGCGGAAGTAGCCTATTTCTATGCACAAGCATTGGCCTTCCGTGGTTATATCTACAGCAACCTGCTTATGGCATATTGCGAGACTCCGAATCACATCCGTGATTTCAGAACAGAGCGTTGTTTCCCGATGTACAATGAGACCAATATGGAAGAAGCTCAACCTTTGGCTACGATGGCAGAGGTATATAACCAGCTTGAAAGCGACTTGGCAGAGGCCATCGATTATTTCGAGGCATTCTCCGAGAAAAAACGTGACTCGAAACTGGAGATCAACGCAAGCGTTGCCAGTGCCATTCTTGCGTACTCGTATCTGAATAAAGGCAACCCGACGCAAGCGAGCACACCGGATAACGTACAAACGTACACCAATGCACGTGACTTCGCCCTCAAAGCGATTGCCGCTGCGACCAAGGAAGGTATTCAGGTGCTTCCGAGTCGTGAGTTGACCACCACCGGTTTCAATAATGTAAACAATCCGTCTTGGATGTGGGGTGAGGATGTATCTATTGAGACCACCGGCGGCTTGGCTTCCTGGTTCGGTCAATGCGATATCCATAGTTACAGTTATGCATGGTCCGGCGACACCAAAGCCATCGATGAGAACCTGTACAAGCGAATTTCCGCTGCAGACTCGACAAGCGGCAAGCCGAACGGACACCCGTTTGATGCACGTGTAAACTGGTTCAATGACGGTAAGAAGAACTCCACTTATAAGTTATGCCCTGACGGCAAATTCTACTCGGCAGATTGTCCCGAGTCCACCAAGGCGGACGATATCGACCGTGAGTGGTTGAGCGACAACGTCCTGATGCGTATCGAGTCGATGTATCTGATTGCAGCGGAAGCAAGTTACCGTCTGGGTAATGACAACGATGCTATCACCTATCTGACCGCCATCACCGATCAACGTGTATTGGAAGGAGCAGAGAACGATTACGGTCTGTATGTAGCCGGATTGAATCATAGTAATCTGCTTGAAGAGATTGAGTATAACTGGCGTGTTGAGTTATGGGGCGAAGGTTACGGCTTGATGACGTTCCGTCGTCTGGCTCCGGAGATGCCTGAGCGCCGTCGTGGAGCAAACCACAGCGGTAATGCAGGAAGTAAGATGGAAGTAGGGTCCTCGTACATCTTCGTAATGCCTTCTTCCGAAGGTTCCTATAACCCGACCGTAAATGAGTAAGAATATTCATAATTTAAAAAAACTATTAAAGGTATGAAAAAGCAATTATTTTTGTTGACAGTTGTAGCACTGAGTGCTACCCTGTTGGTTGGTTGCAAAAAGAATCCGAATGGTCCGGAAGATCCGACCGCACAAGCGAGTTTGACAATCAACCCGAGAGAATTGGTATTGGTATTGGGTGACAACCCGATCAGTTTGACAGCTACTATTACTCCGGCTGATGCCACCACAGAGGCTATCAAATGGAGCAGTAGTAACCCGAGTGTAGCAACAGTAACCACCCGTGGTTATGTACAAGCCGTTGATTACGGAGACTGCTACATCTATGCTACTGCAGGTGAGTTGAAAGACTCCTGCTATATCCACGTGCAGACCTTCCTGGAGGCAGCTGTATTCAACGGAGCTATCGTATGGGATGAAGATACCACGTATCTGCAGGATGAGAAAACCGGCGAAATTCCTCTTTATACGATTGAAACAACCGGCGGAACGACTTATAAATGCTACGTAGCATTGGCTACACTGTACGTTTTCAGCGATGGTTTCTATATCGACAACGCCGGCAAATTTGCAGGAACCCAAGAAGGTGTTATCCTGGAACTTGAAGCACCGATGTATTATGCTTCGAAGTACGTAAACCAAACCGATAACAACATCGTGTTCTGTCTGGGAGAATGGGAAGTAACAGATACCGCAAAATACACACAACAATGTCTGCCCAGCACGATGGACGAGGTTAAGTATGTCGCAAAGATGAAGGAATTCATTGAGGCATTCAATGCAGGAACCGGAAGTTATGCCCCCTTCATGCAGGCAGCTGCCAAGTTTATCAATAATCCGACGCTGAAATCGTATGAGTATGATACGGATGAGACCGGCGAAGGTGGCTATTACTCCAGTCACATTCCTGAGGCTCTCTGCCTTGGCGCTCACATGTCTCTGAACAACGACTTCGCTGCTTCCAAATATATGTGTGGTATGGACTATTGCGAGGTTGTTTACCAACAATTGGCACAAGATACCGTCTTTGGAGCTAACTGGGGTTTGAATATCGGTTTCGATGAGGCTACCGAGAAAGCATTCCTGAACGATGAGCAGGTTCGCTTCAACCCGGTTACCAAGTCTGTATTCGGCAATGTACCGGGCGCAGACGATGCTGACGAGGCACCGAAGTACAAACCGCTGAATGTACCGGTAATCAGTCAGGATTATCCTGAGGTTGCAGCTCGTATCCGTGAGCAGTTGAAGGGCAACTCGAACGTTAAGTTGGTTCGTAAGCACTAATCTGTTTATTGCAAATACCAAGAGGTCAGCTGCTTAGCAACCGGCCTCTTGGCTTTGCGTTTATATGCATAAGCTCGTTTCCATAGTGTGTTTGTTATTCGCCTGCATGGGTATGTGGGCGGTTCCGGCAAGTCCCAAACCGATTCTTCGGCAGCTGGAGAACGGACAGACAGACACGATCTATCTCTATGGAGACGAGCATGCTTCATTTCGTGCCGAGACACGAGCCGCCAAAATACCGGCACTGCGTAGTGCGCAAGCTCCACAACAAACCAAGCGTTCTGCCTATGTCCCTACTACAGGCAAGGTGCGGGTGCCGGTTATTCTGGTCAATTTCACAGACTTGAGTTTCAGTCTGAGTAATCCCAAATCGCAGTTCAACGATTTATTCAATATCAACGGCGGCAGTAATCCCAATGCCACCGGTTCGGTGCATACCTATTTCGATGCCTCGTCCAATGGCGCATTGGACTTAGAGTACGAAGTGTTTGGTCCGTATACTGTTTCCCATGAGATGGCTTATTACGGTGCCAACAAGACGAATGACCAAGGGGTGACCACCGGTCATAATATCCGAGCAGGCGAGTTGGTGACCGAAGCCTTTCAACTGGCGTATGATAACGGGCTGAATGTCAGCCGTTATGATGCCAATAACGACGGGTACATCGATAATGTGTCCATCGTCGTAGCCGGTTATAACGAGGCGGAAGGCGGCAAGGCGGAGACGATCTGGCCGCATTACAGCGTCATTCAGAACAGCGCCCGTTACGGCAGTAAGTACCTCGCCGGCTATCTGATGATCTCGGAGTATCGAGGTAGCGGCGGTAAGGTACAAGCAGGTATCGGCACGTACTGCCATGAGTTCGGTCATGCTTTAGGTCTGCCCGATCTTTACGACACCTCCTCTTCCGATCGCTACACGGTAGGCGAGTGGGATGTGATGTGCGTGGGGTGCTATAATAATCACGGTTCTACTCCACCCACTTATACCGCCTTTGAGCGTTTTGTGATGGGTTGGCTTAAACCGGAGCAGGTAAGCAAAGCCGGATTGAGGACCTTACAACCCATTGAGACCCATAATGAAGCGCTGCTGATTGCTGCCAGTTCGCATAACGGCAGTGCCTTATCCCCGAATCCGTCGGAGTACTTCCTTTTGGAAAACCGGCAAGCCGTAGGTTGGGATGCCGGCAAAGAAGCATTGGTAGGAACCGGCATGCTGGTATCGCACATTGCGTTCAACAGTTACACCTGGGATCGTAACACGTTCAACGCCGGTACACCTTTGGGCTATGCTGTTGTAAGCGCAGGTGTGGTGAACCCCACGCAGAGTACCGAAGCCGATATCTTCCCAGGCAGTACCAAACGTACCACTTGGCAGCCGAAGATGAATGACGGAACGATCCTCAGTCAGTTGGTCGTTTCACAGATTCGCCAACGTAATGACGGGAACATGTCTATGTATATCGGTCCTGTCGGAGACGATGTACTGGCGTTCACACCGGAAGAGTTAGACGTAACGACCATGTTCTACAAAAAGCCGGTGGCCTATGACACCGCCGTTACGATGCTTCATATACCGGCTACACAGCAGGACAGTTTACTACTTTGTCTGGAGTCCGGCAATTTTGTGTACAGTACCGACACCGGCGCCCATTGGCAAGGTGCAGGCGACACTGCCTGCGTACGTCTGATCAAAGACAGTACGTATAACCTCCCCTTACTGGTCGTACACACTCCTAAAAAACAGAGTTGTGTTTATTCCTATGCTTTTCTATGGGCAGAGACCCCGGATGAGAGTATGGGAACCCAGTTGACCTTGCGCGGAATATCCCCAAGACCCTATATGCTTACGACACCTGTTATTGACAGTGTGTCTAACCTTTCCAGCCACTCGTTCACCGTTTATTGGGAAGAACAAGACGAAGCGGATGGCTATTTCTATTCCTTATATACCCTCACTGCGGGTGAGGGTCAGGAGACCGAATCGTTTGAGCATTTCTCCACCCTCCAAGAGATCAAAGAGAGCGGTTGGGATGCCAATTTCGCCAATGCACAAGCGACTATCTCCGAATCCGGCAAAGCCGTGTTATTCACGACAAGCGATGAGTATCTTCGAACGCCGGAGTATCTGTATGAACCGAAGCAGTTAAGCCTTTGGTTAAGCAACAACTACACCCCGAACGGTGTAGATGAGACGATAGGCGGACAACTCTATATCAGCGGTTCTGCGGACGGCATCACGTGGCAGAATGTCGATAAGATTACCGTTCTGCGAACGACCAAAAATATTGTTCGCACCCTTGATTTGGACACCACCCTGCATCTGCGCCAATTCCGGATCACGTATTCGCATCTCGGAGGTAACGGCGGCAGTATCATCGACAGTTGGACGGCACACTACCCCTTTGCCATCGATTATCTGTTCCCACCCCGTACGCATCTTGTGTATCGAGGAAACAATAATATCCGATTCCGTGATTTACAACCCGATACGGAATATTACTTCGCCCTACAAGCGTATGATGAGAAGGGTTGCGAACCGCAGTACAGTACGGCTTCGGATCCGATGGCGATTCGTACGAACGCGAAAGTAGAGAATCCGTTAGTGGTCAAACGTACCGGAGAAGGACAATACACCATCGTGCTGCCGGACATGTCGGAAGGCAAGGAACAGTTGTCCGTTTATGACCATGCAGGACAAATCATATACACGAAACATCCCATCTATGGAGATACGGAGATTGTATTACCTACGCTCTCCATAGGTCATATATACCTTATTAAATACTATATTGATACTATCAAACGCAAAGATCTATATACGAAGATCCTTTGCTATTAACAGCAAATCCTTAAAATTCAAACGATATGAAACATGTATTCACCACTTTATTCGTAGTTGCAGCATGCTGTATGAGTATGCAAGCCGAACCGATTCAGCCGATCATCTTTGATGATCCGAACTTTGACATTCATTCTCCTTTACTGACACCGGAGCAGCGCAGTTTCTTTGACCAGTACATCGATGCGATGGAGCGCATCGAGGCAGGCGAAGACGCAGAGAATTTCTTTGTCATCGAGCATGCGGAGACGGAAGAAGGCGTAGCGCCTCTACTTGGCGAAATCAATTTTAACCAAGGTTATCCGTACAATAAGTTCTGTCCGTATATCAACGGCGGACGTGCCGTAACGGGTTGTGTAGCCACCGCGATGGCGATGGTGATGCGTTACTATCGGTATCCGGCATGCGGAACGGGTACGTTCACCTATACCGGTGGTGAGCAGGGCGAGACCACATTCAAATTAGACAGCCATCCCTTTGATTGGAATCATATCCTGCCTACCTATGACGGTGTGACTTATACGGAGGAGGAAGCGGATGCGGTAGCTAACCTGATGCTGGCATGCGGTGCATCGCTGAAAATGAACTATAGCAAGGATGGCAGTAGTGCCAACACGGAGAAAATTCCGAACTTGATGAAGAATAATTACTTCTACAGTAATCAAATCAGGTATATCGACGTAAGTAACAGTAGTAACCCGGAGCAAGACATTACGTACTGGGGTGAAGATGTAGTACGTCCGGAATTGGAATTAGGTCATCCTTTGATTTTTGCAGGTTTCCCTGCCATCGGCCAAACCGGTCACTGCTTTGTGATTGACGGATACCGCGTACAGAATGACACCTATTACTACCACGTCAACTGGGGATGGGGCGGCGCCGGAAACAGTTGGTGTCTGTTGACTCGTCTGAAAGATCAAAGCGGAACCGACTACTCGGGTTACAACCTTTCCATGGTATATTATATCTTTCCCAAAAACTGGCAAGGCATAGAGGAAGTAGAAGCGGATGAGGCCAATAAAGCCGTTAAGGAGTTACGTGACGGACAGATCGTGATCCTGCGTAATAACCGTGTTTATACCGTTCAAGGGCAGCGTATTCAATAATACCCCATTTTGCCCCACATTTTTATTAAATTGTTAATAACCCGTGTAAACAATTGAGTTTATGCGGGTTATTTTATGTTATCAGTTGTTGAAAACTTGTTTATAAAACAATTGATATTTTTTTTGTGGGGAAATGTGGTGAATATCAAATATTTTTTGTATCTTTGCACCCGAATTCAAATAAAAGTGGTGAGATGAACACATTTATTGGTAACATAGAGGCAAGGTTGGACGAGAAGGGACGTATCTTCGTTCCGGCAAGTTATCGTAAGATTTTGGCTGAGAGCGGTTCGATGCGTATCGTGATGCGTCGGGACACGGACAACGAATGTCTTATGTTTTATCCGGAGCTGGTGTGGAACGAGAAGGTAGAACAATTACGTCAGACCTTGGATGAGTGGGATCCGGAGGATCAGTTGATCTTGATGCAGTTCATGTCGGATGCAGAGTATCTGGAGATGGACGGTCAGGGTCGTGTATTGCTGCAGAAGAAGAATTTGGAGACTATCGGTGCGCAGAATGACGTACTGTTCGTCGGTATGCTGAACCGTTTTGCTTTGTGGGCACCGGAGACGTTTGCGAATAAGAAGTTGAGTCAGAGCGAGTTAGCGGCACGACTCCGAGCCAAGATGAGTAAATCGCACAATAATCACGCAATAATCACGCAATAATCACCCAATACGACTCCCTTGCAAGCCTTGAAATATACGGGAATGATAACGAATTTATGGTTGAAACCTATCACATACCGGCCATGTTAACGGAGACCATTGAGGGTCTGAACGTTCACAAAGAAGGCATTTACGTAGATGTAACCTTTGGAGGCGGAGGGCATAGTCGCGCCATCCTTGAAAGAATGGGCTCTATTGGTAATTTGTCATTTGATATTGGTCATTTGTATTCCTTCGATCAGGACAAGGATGCATTGGAGAATGCCGTAAAAAGTGGAAAGTGGAAGGTGGAAAGTGGAAAGTGGACATTTGTACATAGTAACTTCCGCTATCTGCGCAACTGGATGGACTATTACGGAGTGGAACATATAGATGGTCTGTTGGCAGATTTGGGAGTTAGCTTTCATCATTTTGACTGTCCGGAGCGAGGATTCAGTTTTCGGTTTTCGGCGCCGCTTGACATGCGAATGAACCAAACAGCGAAGCGAACGGCAGCCGATATCGTGAACGGGTACAGTGAGGAGGAGTTGGCGAAGATTTTTTACCTGTACGGTGAGTTGAAGAACGGAAGAGGAATCGCAAAAAATATATGCAAGGCACGCACTCAGAAACGTATTGAACGAACAGAAGATTTGGTAGGAGCTGCGCTCCAGTTGAAAGTTGAAAGTTTAAAGTTGAAAGAAGTGGAGAGTGGAGAGTTGGAAGTTCCAACGAATGCAAAGAAGGACTTGGCACGACTGTTTCAGGCATTGCGGATTGAGGTGAACGATGAAATGGGTGCGTTACGGGAGATGTTGGTTGCCGCACGGGATTTGTTGAAACCGGGAGGACGGATCGCAGTATTGACGTACCATTCGTTGGAAGACCGACTTGTGAAGAATTTCTTGCGGAGCGGAAACTTAGAGGGAACGATAGAGAAAGATTTTTACGGCAATAACCTGAGTCCGTTTGAATTGATCGAGAAAGGTCGGGAGGCAAGTGCAGAAGAAGTGGCACGTAATTCAAGAGCACGAAGTGCAAAGCTTCGCGTAGCGGAGAAAAAATAAGAATTAAGAAGTGGCAAGCAGTCATGACATACAGAGTTGGTTGAACGGCGACAAGTTACGCAGTCAGAAGTTCAGAGAGCAATATCCGTTAATCGGATTGATTGCCGTTTTGCTGTTTATCTATATTCTGACGGGTTATCAGGCTGCCAAACAACAACACCGGTTGACGGACACGAAGAAAGAGATGTTGGACGCCAAGTTCCGCTATATGACGATTAGTGCGGAATTGACCAATACGACAAGGCAGTCACAAGTAGTTGAGGCCTTGAAGCAAAAAGGAAGTTCGTTACAAGAGAACAGAATTCCGCCGACTAAAGTCGGACGGTGATTTGTTATTGGTGATTTGTAATTTGTGATTTATGTCAGATGAACAAAGAAATACGGTATGGCGATTTGCAATCATTTTTACGGTGATTGCATTGGGCTTTGTGGCTGTACTGGCTCGGATCATCTATGTGCAGACCGTAGAACGGGACGAATGGATGAAAGTGGCAGAGAACCAAGTACCGACACACAAACCGATTGAGGCCACCAGAGGTAATATCTTGGACTGTAACGGTCGGCTTTTGGCAAGCAGTATGCCGCAGTATTATATATATATGGATACGCGCGTGGACGCGTTACGTATGAATAATAATGCGTTGTTCAACCAACATATCGACAGTTTGGCATCCGATTTGGCACGTATTGTGGGGGATAAGAGTGAAGCGGAATACAAGGCGCGTATTACGCAAGCATATAAGAAAAACGAGGCTCGCTTGAAGGTTTGTGATCGCCGTATCAATTATTTGCAGCGTCAGGCATTGGAGAAAAATTCGTTGATCCGGAAAGGTAAGTATAAAAGCGGTATTTTCTTTGAAGACCAGCATCGCCGTATCAAACCGTACGGTATTCTGGCAAGTCGAACGATAGGCAGTATCTACGGCGAAGGCGGTGTCGGTAACTCGGGTTTGGAGAAACGTTTTGACAAAGAGTTACGCGGCGTGGACGGTATGAGTGCGATCCAGAAGATAGGCGGTCGGTACGAGTCGGTAACGGTGCAAGAGGCTAAGGATGGTTTGGATGTCGTGACGACGATCGATGCGAACCTGCAAGATATCGTGGAGCACGCATTGCTGGAAAGCGTAAGCGCACAAGAAGCTCGTTGGGGTTGTTGTCTTCTGATGGAGACGCAGACGGGTTATATCCGAGCAATCGCCAATATCGACCGTTCGGAGAGCGGGGAGTATTATGAGACGCAGAACCATGCCGTACAACGTGTAGAACCGGGTTCAACGTTCAAGACTATTGCTTTGGTGGCTGCGTTGGATGACGGAAAGATCGATATTGACGACACGGTAACGATCACCCGTGAACCCTGGAAATATTTCACCGTCAAGCACACAGACGCGCACAAGAAAGATACCGTGCTGACCGTTCGTTCCGCATTGGCTATATCCAGTAATATCGCCTTGGCGAAGTTGATCACACGCAGTTATGAGGGTTCTGCCAAGAAATTTGTGCGCCGTATTGAACGGATGGGTTTGAAAGACAGTATCTATTGCGAGATTCCGGGTGCGGACCGGACGCGTATCGATATTCCGAAAGACACGGTGACGCTGAGTAAGATGTCGTACGGCTATTCGGTGGAGTTGAGTCCGATGCAAATCGCGATGTTTTACAATGCGATCGCCAATAACGGTAAGATGATGCGTCCGATGCTAGTAACGGCCATTCAGCAGAACGGAGAGGTTGTTAAACGGTTCAAACCGGAAGTAGTGAAGTCGTCTATCTGTTCGAAGCAAACCTTACAGGATATCCGAAGTGCGCTGCATGACGTGGTTTGGGATAATCGTTTGGGAACGGCGTCCGTTAATCCATGGGGAAAGCGGAAAGCACAGAGCGACTTGGTTCATATAGCAGGTAAGACGGGTACGGCACAGTTGCTGATAGGCGGTCGTTACCAACCGAAGAGACACCGTATCACGTTTGTGGGTTATTTCCCGGAAGAGAATCCGAAATACACCTGTATCTGTATGATGGAAGATCCGAAACACAATTACGATGCGGGTATGGACTGCGGCAGTACGGTGCGGATCATCGCCGAAAAGACGATGGCGTACACGGGATGCTTCGTTTATCGGGATGGAGAAAAGGTGCTGGATAAGCGGTAAAGAATTTAGAATTTAGAATTAAGAATTAAGAAAGGGCCTGTAGAAGGTTTTGTACTATGATACTTAGCGAATTATTAAGCGTTATTGAACCGATAGAAGTGGTCGGTTCGGTGGATAAAGAGATCAAGGGTCTGCATTTCGACAGCCGGAAGGTAGGCGAAGGCGACTTATTCGTTGCGCAGGTGGGCACAGCAGTAGATGGGCACACGTTCATTGATGGTTGTGTCGCCAAAGGCGCAAGTGCCATCGTTCTCTCTAAGAGAGAGTACATAACAAAGACCACTTCGTTGACAGAAGACAGACCGCTTTCACCGACCTATATTCTCGTAGAGAACACGGACAAGGCGTTAGGGTTATTGGCAAGCAAGTGGTTCGGGGAGCCGAGTAAGGCACTGACGTTGGTAGGCGTGACGGGTACGAACGGCAAGACAACGATTGCCACCTTATTATATAAACTTGTGCGCGCGATGGGTCACAAGGCGGGATTACTTTCGACGGTGGTCAATTATATCGAAGATGAAGCGGTTCCGGCAACCCATACGACCCCGGATGCGATTGAGTTGAACGGTTTGTTGAGGAGGATGGTGGACGCCGGTTGTGAGTACGCATTTATGGAAGTAAGCAGTCATTCGATTGCTCAAGAACGTATTGCAGGGTTGGATTTTGACGGAGCGTTGTTTACCAACCTGACGCGCGATCATATTGATTATCATAAGACGTTCGATAACTATCGGGACACGAAGAAACGTTTGTTTGACGGGTTGAAGAAGACGGCTTTTGCGGTTACGAACAAAGATGACAAGAACGGGTTAGTGATGACGCAGAACTGCAAAGCGACTGTTCATACCTACTCCACCCGAGCGTTGGCGGACTATAAGGCGCAGATATTAGAAGAAGGATTTGAGGGGATGATGCTGAATATGAACGGCAAAGAAGTGTTCGTACCGTTGGTGGGTCGGTTTAATGTAAGTAACCTGCTCTGTATCTACGGTGCGGCTTTGTGTCTGGGATTTGAGGAGTTGGAAGTGCTGCGCGTACTGAGTACGTTGAAGCCTGTGAACGGTCGTTTTGAGACTATTCGGAGCGAAAAGGGATGGACGGCGATCGTCGATTATGCCCATACGCCCGATGCGGTAGATAATGTGATACAGACTATACGCGAAATCAAGAAAGAAGGCGCTAAACTGATCACGGTAGTGGGTTGCGGAGGAAATCGGGACAAGGGTAAACGGCCGATGATGGCACAGATCGCCAAGAAAGGCAGTGAGCAGTTGATTTTGACGAGCGATAATCCTCGGGACGAGGAGCCGAAGGATATTCTGAAAGACATGACGGACGGTTTGACGGCAGAGGAGTTACGCAGTACGTTGGTGATTGAAGACCGAGCCGCAGCGATCCAGACCGCTTGTATGTTAGCCCAGAAAGGCGATGTGATCTTAGTTGCCGGCAAGGGACACGAAGATTATCAGATCATCAAAGGTGTCAAGCATCATTTTGATGATCACGAAGAGGTTCGCAAGTATGCGAACATTTGAGATTTGTGATTTGTAATTTGTGATTTATTATGCTATATCATCTTTTTGATTATTTGACAACGGCGTACGGACACTTGGCGGGTGCTCGATTGTTCACCTATATCTCGTTCCGTGCGATCATGGCAGGCATCATCGGTTTGCTGGTGAGTATCTGGTTCGGTAATTGGTTCATCAACTATATGAAGCGTCATAACATCAGTGAGACGCAACGCGATGCTTCCATTGACCCGTTCAATGTGGCGAAGAAAGGCGTTCCGACGATGGGTGGACTAATCGTGATTGCTGCGATTCTTATCCCCTGTCTGCTTTTCGGCAAGTTGAACAACGTCTATATGATCCTGATGCTGATCACGACGCTGATGATGGGTTCGCTGGGCTTTGCGGACGATTATATCAAGACCTTCAAGAAAAACAAAGAAGGTTTGAACGGTTGGGTGAAGATAGGCGGTCAGGTTGCTTTGGGTTTGATTGTCGGTCTGACGTTACGTTTCTGTCCGGCAGTGAGCATGAACGAAGTGGTGACAAGTCATATCGAGAATAATGTGGTTGTGGTGGAGAAGACGCCGGAGATCAAGTCCACACAGACAACGATTCCGTTTGTCAAACATCATAACTTCAACTACGCCGACTTGTTCAGTTGGACAGGAGAGGCGAATAAGTACCGCTTTGATTGGATTTTCTTCGTGTTACTGACTATTTTTGTGGTAGCGGCAGTAAGTAACGGAGCTAACTTAAACGACGGTATGGACGGTATGTGTGCCGGTAACTCAGCGATCATGGGTATCGCGTTACTGGTATTGGCTTATACGAGCGGTAGTGTGATCTGGGCAGAGTATTTCGATGTGATGTACATACCGGGCAGTGAGGAGTTGGTTGTCTTTTTGGCATCGTTCGTAGGCGCCTTGGTCGGTTATCTATGGTGGAACGGTTTTCCGGCACAAGTCTTCTTGGGCGATACCGGCAGTCTTACGGTAGGCGGTATCATCGGTGTTTGTGCGATGATGATTCACAAGGAGTTACTGGTACCTATCATCTGCGGCGTGTTCCTGATGGAGAGCGTATCGGTTATCTTACAGACGCAGGTATATAAGTGGAACAAGAAACGCGGTCAACATGTGCGTGTCTGGAAACGGGCACCGCTGCATGATCATTTCCGAACCAGTGTAGAGCAGGTTTTGAAGAACGACCCGACATGTAAGATATGCTTCAAGGGCAGCCGTAACCTGCATCACGAGACCAAGATCGTATTACGGTTCTGCATTGTGACTTTGATTTTGGCAGCATTGGCATTGTTAACATTGAAAATAAGATAGTTGAAATGAAACGAATTGTTGTTTTAGGCGCAGGAGAGAGTGGTAGCGGAGCAGCAATCTTGGCGAAGGAGAAAGGGTTCGATGTATTCGTGAGTGATTGCGGAACGATCAGCGAACCTTATCGGGCATTGCTGAACCAGAACGGAGTCAAATGGGAAGACGGGAAGCATACGGAGGAGTTGATTTTGAACGCTGACGAGGTGGTGAAGTCTCCGGGTATTCCTTTGACAGCACCGTTGATACAGAAACTGCAGGCACAAGGCACTCCGATCATTTCGGAGATTGAGTTTGCAGCACGTTATACGCATGCGAAGATGATCTGTATCACCGGTTCGAACGGCAAGACCACCACGACATCCTTGATTTACTATATCTTACGTCAAGCCGGTTTGAATGTGGGTTTGGCAGGAAATATCGGTAATTCCTTGGCGTTGCAAGTGGCGCATGAGGATCATGACTACTATGTGATTGAGTTAAGTTCGTTCCAGTTGGATAATATGTATGATTTCAAGGCGGATATCGCCATCTTGCTGAATATCACGCCGGACCATCTGGATCGATATGATTATAAGTTCCAAAACTACGTCGATGCCAAGTTCCGTATCACCCGTAATCAGACGGCAGACGATGCGTTCATCTATTGGGCAGAAGATCCGGTTATCGACCGGGAGATGAAGAAGCTGCAGTTGGGAGCCAAACTCTATCCGTACGGTTTTAGTCAACCGAACCCGCTACCGGTAAGCGAAGAGGAATTAGCGTTGAAGGGTCGGCATAATGTGCTGAACTCGATGGCCGCCACGATTGCTGCTAATGTATTGAATATCAAGAAAGATGTCATTCGGGAGAGCTTGATGCGTTTTCAGGGAGTGGAACACCGTTTGCAGTATGTAGCCACGATTCGGGGTGTGAGATGGATCAATGACAGTAAGGCGACGAATGTCAATAGTTGCTGGTACGCATTGGAGAGCATGAAGACGCCGACCGTCCTGATTTTAGGCGGAAAGGACAAGGGCAATGATTACAGTGAGATTGATGAGTTGGTGAAAGAGAAATGCCATACCTTGGTGTTTATGGGGCTGCATAATGAGAAACTAAGAGAGCACTTCGGTGGTTTTGGTTTGAATATTATCGATACGGACAACCTGCACGACGCAGTGATGGGTGCTTACAATGCCGCCAAGGACGGCGATACGGTACTGCTTAGTCCGTGCTGTGCCAGCTTCGATTTGTTCAAGAGTTACGAAGACCGTGGCGAGCAGTTCATGCAAGCAGTGAGGGCATTATAAATGAAGCGTGTAGCAATCATAGGGTTAGGAACGATAGCGCGGCATCACCTGGAGGCCTTGCAACACATACCCGATATAAGGGTTGTCGGTTTGTGTGATTTACGTAAAGAAGCCGCACAAGAGCCTTGCTATGCCGGTATTCCCTTTGATACCGATTGGACACGGTTGGTGGAGAACGTACAACCGGACACCGTGCTGATCCTTACGCCTCCTCAAGCGCACCGTGCATTGGCAGAACTGTGTATGGGGCAAGGGCTGGAAGTGATCATCGAGAAACCTTTGGCTGCTACGTCACAAGACGTGCTTAGCCTTTTGCAAACACCCGGATGGACGGCAGTCTATCACAGTATCTGCGGTCCGGAAGTACGTTGGTGGGAAGCCAACCGACCACAACAACCGATAGACGCTATCCGTATCGCTTTCTCTGACCCTTATGCCGATGAGCATGGACGGATACAGAAAGCCAAACGGGTGTTAGGCGGTTCATGGTTGGATAGCGGCGTTAATGCCTTAGCACTATTGGCGTTATGGGTGCCGTTAGAACAGATGCGAGACAGTCATATCAGTCATTTGACAGACCCGACCTGTGGACTACACTATTGTTCTGATTTTAAGGCTAATGCAGGCAATACTGCGATTGAGATTGAGGTTTGTTGGGATAAAGGAATTAACCATAAGCAGACCGTGATTGAGTCAGGCGGACATACCTATGTGCTGAATCATTCGAGACAGTCGGTAGAATGCGACGGAAAGGTGCTTTTTCAAGATGAGTCGTGTGAACGGTTGACGGCACAATACACCGCATTTTACGCCCATTATCCGGAGTTTAGTTTGCCTATCGAAACGACGGAACAGATCTATAAAATACTATTCGACAACCTATAAATCAAGGAAGTATGGAAGACGAATTAAAAAGATTCTTTAAGTTTAAATGGGGGAAAAGCAAACTTGACGTAACACTAATGGTTTTGTTGCTTATATCTCTTTTCGGAGGTATAGGTTATCTTTTACATTCGGTAAAAGATTGTTGGGATACAGGATGGGATGTGTATATTAACCTCATCGCGTCCTTGCTGGCTTTTATTTTTGCATTTTTAATTATCTTGCTTATTTCCTGGGTGTATAAACGTCATGAGGATGAATTGAAAGTGAGTTATAAAAACTCGCAAATGCTCAAGATCTACAAAAATATAAATAAAGACGAAAAACATAAATATCGCCAAGAATTTCACCTGCATCCGGAGAAACATGAGCAACCTTGTATTGTATATTGCGACAAGCTATTCTTTTGTAACGAAAACAAGAATGGTATAAAAATCATTGATAAACCGGACACGTATTTCGAGGTCAATCATTTCATTGAACTGCATGCGGTAGAACTTTTAGGAGCCCATTCGGCAAGTAAGACTACCAATGAATTCACCCCTCGTCTTCAAGATTTTGAGAAGGCATCGGATAAAAATGGCAATAAACCCGTTCTCACCATTGCGCGAAGTACCTATGTGAACCATTTGCTGACTAACCGCGTGTTGGATTATCAGATAGCGGAAGATGTTTCCTTGCGTCGTATGTATGAGAGTATTGATGTGCTAACGGAACTTCCTATCTCCAAGATGTCGAATCATATCGGCATCAATGCCTTGCTTTTCTTGATAGAAGATGGCACACGATACCTTGTTATGCCGCATCGTGGTAAAGATGCAACGGTAGTCAAAGACGGCGTCACGGCAAGCCTTGCTACACGCTTAATGGTAGAAGGTTACGAGAAGGCAACGAATAAAGAGGAGTATATCAAAGAGACCTGCGTGCGTGAGGAGATAAAGAAAAAGCTTCCTTGGACTAAGGATGAAAAGAAAAAGACTGCTTTAACAAGCCTATTGGACAACATGAAAATCTGCTTCTTGGGCTTGGCTCGTGATCCTTACGAAGGAGGTAAACCGACCTTGTTTTATACTATTGATTTGGAAACCACATGCGATAAGTTCGCAAGTCTCATGTACCCGGATTATGTACCCCAAGATATCGATGCGATCAAAGATATCATGATCGTGGAGTGGAATAATATCTCCCTGGATGTTGCTGAGCCCTCTGAAGTCGAAAAAACTACGACCAGGACAGATGACAACTATACGAAATTGGATCAATTGGAAGCTGAAAGATACGATGTAGCGAAATTAAAATTAAAAAATCCTCGACGGATTGAAAAAGACAAATCCAAGAAGTCAGAAGATCCTATCTGTATCTTAACGGACATTAAAGATAAATCTTTCATCTTTGAGCAGAATCTGATTGCCAACTTCTGGTTCTACACGAAACAGCAGGAATATATTAAGCAGCAAATAGACAACAAGGCATGAAACTGAATTTCAAAAATATCGACAAGACCTATTGGGTGATATACCTGTTTCTGATTGTGGCAGCGGTCATTGCGCTATTCTCTGCCTCGTCCACTTTGGTCTATTCGAACCACTCCGCCTTGGGTCCCATCGGTCAACAGATGTTCTTCCTGATCCTGGGTGTGATTGCTGCTTATACGATTCAGTTCATTCCTACCTACTGGGTGCGATTCGGAGGGTATATCTTATTGGGTGTCAGCACCTTACTGGTCTATTCAACGATGATTCCGCATAATCCTTTGGTGGTTACCATCAACGGTGCATCCCGTTGGATCCGGTTGGCAGGCATCACGTTTCAACCTTCCGAATTGGCGAAGTTATCGCTGATCATCGTTATTGCGGACCAGTTGGCACGTATCCGAACGGAAGCGGATAAGAAGAAGTATTTCTACCGAACGCTGATCATCTCCGGTGTAGTGATGCTGCCTATTATGGCATCTAACTTATCCACCGCCGTACTGATCGGTTTGATCATTTTCTGCCTATGGGTACTGGCACGTATTCCTTGGAAATATACACTGTCTGTAGTAGGTATTGCCGTGTTGGTTCTGGCACTCGGGTACTGCATTGTGGAGTTCGGTTTTGTACGGCCCCAACGGAATATGCATGGTCCGTTCAAACGCGCCACCACATGGGTCAGTCGAATAGACCGGCATTTTGAGCACGATAACGCATCGAAATACGTCTTGACGGACGATAATATTCAGGAGGTCTATTCCTCTGTGGCGATCGCCAGAGGCGGGGCATCCCCTTTGGGTGTCTTGCCGGGGAACAGTAAAGAGCGTGACTATCTGCCTTTGGCTTTTGCCGATTATATCTTCGCGATTATTGTGGAGGAATGGGGTATCATAGGCGCCTTTGCACTTATCTTCCTATACATCGCCATCCTCTTCCGAGCCAGTAATATATCGAGCCGGTATTCGGACATGCCGGCGATGTTGATGACGATGGGTCTGGCATTGATGATCACTTGCCAAGCCTTGATATCCATGCTGGTAGCGGTAGGTATCGGTCCGGTGACCGGTCAGCCTTTACCCCTCATCAGTAGGGGTGGTACGTCCGTACTCATCACGTCTATCTATTTCGGAATCCTGATGGGCGTGAGTCGGGAACAAATAGCCCTACGCGAACGCGTCCAAGAGACCAAAGAGAAGAGTGAAGAAGAAGTACCGATCGTTACTCTTGAATAACGAATAGAATTAAGAATTTAGAATTAAGAATTAAGAAAGGGCTATTTAAGTTCAATATAAAGCGGAGATATGTACGGCTATTTAAGTTTGGGTACACTCAAAGAATGCGCACTAACTCAAAGCATTGCACAAAAAAACTAGGATGCTTTCCTAATTCATAATTTAAAATTGATAATTGACATGAGATATTTAATCTCCGGAGGGGGAACCGGTGGACATATCTTCCCCGCAGTAAGTATTGCGAATGCACTGAAGGAGTTGGATCCGGAAGCGGAGATCCTGTTTGTGGGAGCCTTGGGCCGCATGGAGATGGAACGCGTTCCGCAAGCCGGGTACAAGATCATCGGACTTCCGATAAGAGGTTTCAACCGTGCCCAACCATGGAAAAACGTGTCGGTGCTTATTGACCTGATGAAGTCATTGCGTCAGGTGAAGAAGATCATTCGGGACTTCCGTCCGAATGTAGGCGTCGGTGTCGGCGGTTACGCTTCCGGAGCAGCGATGTGGCAGGCTGCCAAGATGGGTATTCCTATCCTGCTGCAAGAACAAAACGGTTTTGCCGGAGTGACGAATAAGATCCTCAAGGACAAGGCTGCCAAGATCTGCGTGGCATACGAAGGCATGGAACGTTTCTTTCCTGCCGACAAGATCATCCTTACCGGTAACCCGGTTCGTCAAAACCTATTGAAAGGTGAAAGGATAAAGGTGAAAGGTGAAAGGAATTTATTGATCATCGGCGGTTCGCTCGGTGCACGAACGATCAACGAAGCGGTCATCGCTTCGCTTGAAAAGCTTAAAGCCAAGAGCCAAGAGCTAAAAGTGGTATGGCAAACGGGTAAGGTTTATTACGAGAAATGCAAGGCGGCATGGGAGGCGGCAGGCAGTCCAAGCAATATCGAGTGTCTGGATTTCTTGGCTGACATGCCGGATCGGTACGCCAACGCCGATTTGGTGATTAGCCGTGCAGGTGCCTCGTCTATCAGTGAGTTATGTCTGCTTGGTAAACCGGCTATACTGGTTCCATCCCCCAACGTAGCCGAGGACCATCAGACGCATAATGCGATGGCATTGGTTAACAAAGAGGCTGCTGTTTTGGTGCGTGATATCGATGCTGCCGAACAACTCATCCCTACGGCATTGGAGTTGATCGGTAATAAAAAACGGCTGGAAGAGTTACATACCAATGTGCTGAAACTGGCTCAAACAGACTCTGCCAAACGTATCGCCGAAGAGGTGATTAAACTGGCCAAAAAAGCGAAATAAATGGATATCCGGAAAAGGGAAAAGCGAAAAAAATCGCGAAAAGAATGGCATACGCTTGCGTATGTCATTTTTTTTTTGTAATTTTGCGGCGAATTTATAATGACATTATAAAATGGCACAGATTTTACCCTATATACTGCTGGTGGCAGTGATGATTTTGGGTTTCTGGTTTATCCTTCATACGTTTTACAAAAATGAGGAGCGGAAACGACAATGGGACTTGAAACGAGAGAGTCAGAAAGCCGTTTCTCCTATCCGTTTACGCGCTTATGAGCGTCTGGCTTTGTTATTGGAACGAACGAAGCCGGAACATATGTTGATGGAGTTGCGCAAAAACGAGCCGGAAGCGCTGAACACATGGACGGTCGGACAAGTACAGCAATATCTGCTCCAGACGATCCGTATGGAGTTTGACCACAACCAGAGTCAGCAGGTTTATGTGAGCAACGAAGTGTGGGATGCGGTGATCAGTGCACGGGATCAGATGGCCTCGTTCGTCATCGCCATCATGGCGCAGATACCGCAAGATGCCAATGCGCAAACCTATGCGACTGCCTTGCTGACCGCCTACATGAGTAACGGTACTACCCCTACAGATAAAGCCATCGAGATGCTGAAGAATGAAGCTAAGACGCTTATGTAACATAGTACTGATCCTGCTGCTTACGGCGAACTGGCAACAGTTGACAGCCAAGAACGACAGTATCTACATGGGAACGCAGGTGAAATTTGATATCGCTTCACCCATTGTCGTTCCGGCGTTGAATAACTGGAAGATGCAGCAGTATGAGGTAGCGGTGAACGTCCGTTTGGCGAAACGGTACTACCCTACTCTCGAACTCGGTTATGCAGGCGGACAACTGATGCGAAGCGACACGGTGGCATACCAAGGACAAGGCGGATTCTTTCGAGTAGGTTGTGATATTAACATGCTCAAGAAACATCCGAACAGTCCGCACGCCTTGCTCATCGGTGCACGTATCGGAACAGGGATGCAGTCCAAACGGACCGATTGCTGGGGAGAGATAGATGCCGGTTGTCAGGTGGAGATCTGCGAAGTGAACAACACCGCTTTTTACATGGGTTGGATGGGACGATTGAAGGTGCTGTTTACCCGCAAAGGAGAGGATATCCCCGAATACATCCCCGGGTTCGGAGCCAGAGACAATATCGGTTGGGGTTTGAACTATTACCTCGGATGGAGGTTTTGAAATTTGATATTTGAAATTTGATATTTGATATTTACTATGAACAAGACACAATTAATGAATCGTGCAGCGGATAACATCCGTATTTTAGCCGCAGCAGCAGTAGAGAAAGCAAAAAGTGGTCACCCCGGAGGAGCTATGGGAGGAGCGGACTTCATCAACGTCCTCTTCAGCGAGTTCCTCGAATACGACCCGGACAATGCCGCGTGGGAAGCGCGTGACCGTTTCTTCCTCGACCCGGGGCACATGGCTCCTATGCTCTACGGACAGCTCTGTCTGGCCGGTAAGTTTACTCTTGAAGATCTTAAGAATCTCCGTCAATGGGGTTCGGTTACACCCGGACACCCAGAGCGCGAAATCGAACGAATGATCGAGAACACCTCCGGCCCGCTCGGTCAGGGACACACGTTTGCTGTGGGAGCAGCGATCGCTGCGAAATGGTTCAATACCCGTTACGGCGAGATTCACAACCCGACGATCTATGCCTTCATTTCGGATGGCGGTGTACAAGAAGAGATCTCGCAAGGCGCAGGACGTCTCGCAGGACACCTCGGACTCGACAACCTCGTTATGTTCTATGATAGTAACACCATCCAACTCTCCACGGGTTGCAGCGAAGTGACCTCTGAAGATGTAGCCGCCAAATACAAAGCGTGGGGTTGGTATGTACAAGAAATCCCTGGTAACGACCCCGACGCGATTCGCGAAGCGCTCATCAAAGCGAAAGCACACAAAGGCGAACCGTCACTCATCATCGGTCATACCACGATGGGTAAAGGTTGCGTGACCGCGGAAGGTGCTAATTGGGAGGGCAAATGTTCTACCCACGGTGCGCCGCTTTCCAAAGCCGGTGCATCCTTCGAGAAGACCATCGAACACCTTGGTGGCAACCCTGAAGACCCGTTCCAGATCTTCCCGGAAGTGAAGAAACTGTATGATGACCGCGCGGCGGAACTGCGTGAACTGTGCAACAAAAAATACGAGGAATACTACGAGTGGAAACAAGCGAACCCGCTCGCTGCCAACGAATACGAGACCTTTATGTCCGGCGAGACGCCCTGCATCGACTGGTCTCTCATCCGGCAAAAAGCCGGATCGGCTACCCGCAACGCAAGCGGTGTAGTACTCTCCTTCCTTGCAGAGAACGTGGGCAACATGATTGTTTCGTCCGCAGACCTCTCCAACTCCGATAAGACAGACGGATTCCTCAAGAAAACGCACGCACTTAAGAAAGGCGATTTCTCTGGACAATTCCTCCAAGCAGGTGTGTCCGAACTCACCATGGCGTGCGTCATGATAGGAATGGCGCTCCACGGCGGTATCATCCCTGCCTGCGGTACGTTCTTTGTATTCAGCGATTACATGAAACCCGCGGTTCGTATGGCGGCTCTCATGGAACTTCCTGTTAAGTTCATCTGGAGCCACGACGCCTTCCGTGTCGGCGAAGATGGTCCGACCCACGAACCGGTTGAGCAAGAAGCACAGATCCGCCTCATGGAGAAACTCCATAACCACAGCGGTAAACCCTCTATGCTTGTCCTCCGTCCTGCGGACGCCGAGGAAACAACTCTCGCTTGGCGTGCTGCTATCGAGAACACCGCTACCCCGACAGCCCTCATCCTCAGCCGTCAGGACATAGCTCCTGTTCCCAACGTCAACCTCGAAGGTTTCCGCAAAGGTGCGTATATCGTGAGCCAAGACGAGAATCCGCAAGTTGTTCTCTTGGCTTCAGGATCTGAAGTTTCGACCCTGCTTGCCGGAGCCGAACTGCTCCGTGCAGAAGGAATCCGCCTCCAAATAGTAAGCGTTCCGAGCGAAGGTCTCTTCCGTGAGCAACCCAAAGAGTACCAAGACGCCGTCCTGCCGAAAGGCATTAAGCGTTTCGGTATGACCGCAGGCCTGCCGTGCACCCTCGAATCCCTCGTGGGCGAAAACGGCGCAATTTGGGGACTCAACTCCTTCGGTTTCTCCGCTCCTTACAAGGTCCTTGACGAGAAACTCGGCTTCACCGCCCAGAACGTCTATGACCAAGTAAAGAAACTGCTATAAGAATACAACAATGGACGATAATTTTGCCATACAACTCTTTGAAGGAAAGCGTGTCCGCATTGTGTGGGATGCCGAGCAAGAAAAGTACTATTTCTCTATTGTGGATATAGTACAAGTATTAACGGATAGTGCCGATGCCAAGCAATACATTAAGAAAATGCGCGCACGTGATCCGGAATTAGATTCCAAGTGGGGTACAATTTGTACCCCTGTTGAAATTCCGTCATCTCATCCGAACGTGCTTCGGATCACATCCGCCCCATAGAAGAAAAAGGCAAAGCAGAATTGCCATTCGAAGATAAAGAGGATAAATAGATGACTAATACGCAATAAGTTGAATCGCACATTTGAGCATTGATGCTGATAATATCCTAAAACATGTAAAATAATAAATCCCGCCTATGGCGAAAGACATTTATTTATTGACCAAGTAAAGAAGTTGTTGTAATGAAAATGAAACGGTAACAAATTGTTACCAGTTGAAAGTACCGAACAAGTTTAGAATTTTAAAGATGGTTTTCTCGTTGTTGTTGGCATGAAACAGATTATTAACATACAAGAGCAATATGGCGCAGAGTTACACACGCGTCAAATGATGGAGCGTTTGACTGCTTCGCTGAGTACAGAGAATGAATATCTGTTGGACATGGCGGGCGTGGAGCAAATTTCCCGTTCGGCAGCGGATGAACTATACAACCTCACCCACAGCGAAATGCATGTGGACTTGATTAATCTGGAGCCGTTTGTAGAGAAAATGCTCTCTGCTGTCACCAAAAGTCGTTTCCTTCCTCGTCAGCATACGGCAGGTGACATGCCAATTATCCATTGTGCCACCATCGGCAGCGTCCAACACCAACTGATGGCAAAAGGTGTGCAAACAATAAGCAAATAACTTGATCAATCATGGCTGATATAGAAAAAAGAAAAACTTTGCAAGAGATTGAACACGCGTGTTCAAAATCGCAAATCATGCTTGAATCAGAACCTTTGGTGCAACATTTGCGCGAACTCATTGAGAACACTCGCAAGCGTGTGGCATCAGTCGTTAGTGATGAAACATCCCAGTTGTATTGGAATGTGGGTAATGCTATCAATACGTTTGTGCTCCAAGGCAACCGCGCTGAATATGGAAAACAAATTGTCGTATCAGTGGCACGACAATTGGCGGAGGAATATGGAAGCGGATTTGAAGAGAAGAATGTCCGCCGAATGATGCAGTTTGCAACTGAATATCAGGACTTTGAAATTGTCGCAACACTGATACGACAATTGACGTGGACCCATTTTATCGCTCTGATTCCCATTCGTGAGCCGCTCAAACGTGCGTTCTACGAGCAGATGGCAATAACCGAGCATTGGAGCGTTCGCACGTTGCGCAAGAAAATTGATTCTCAACTCTACGAACGTACTGCTATTAGCCGTCAGCCAGTAGAAACGATCAAACATGATCTCGCCCTTCTGCGTGAAGAAAACAAGATGACGCCAAACTTGGTATTCCGCGACCCATATCTTCTACATCTATTTGGTCTGAAAGATACGTACTCAGAGAAAGATTTGGAGAGCGCGATTGTTGCTGAAATGCAGCGGTTTATTGAGGAACTTGGAACAGATTTCGCTTTTCTTGCGCGTCAGAAACGTATCACCATTGACAATGAGGATTACTATATTGACTTGCTTTTCTACCATCGTCGTCTGCATTGCTTGGTGGCAATAGATTTGAAGATAAATTCCTTCAAAGCCGCGTACAAAGGACAGATGGAGTTGTACTTGCGCTGGCTTGAGAAGTACGAACGCGTGGAGGGCGAGAATGCGCCAATTGGATTAATCCTTTGTGCAGGAAAGAATGACGAGCACGTGGAGCTGATGCATTTGGAAGAAAGCAATATCCGCGTAGCTGAATATATGACCATGTTGCCGGACAAGAAAGTGCTGGAGCAGAAATTGCAAAAGGCGATTGCTTATGCACGAGAGCGCATTGCTATCCAAGAGCAACAAAAGGAAAGCAAATAAGATTTGGTACGCGCGCGTTACCAATTGTATTTGCCGAACAAGGCAGAGTTACAAGAACAACTGAACCAACTGATGACAAAATAAAATAATCGTCCCTCTCCGAGACGTTAAAGTGGAGAAAGACAAGCGCAAAGCGTGCGCTAATTAAACAATAACAAAGCATTACTATTATTTCGCGTTTACCGAAAGTGTCAGAAGCTTAAAAGGAATAATCAGTCGAAATAATAAATAGGCAGCATACTGATGCACAAGAACTTGTGCGATAATGGTATGCCTAATCTATCATATAATAGATGCTTGCACGAATAGTGTGAGTTTCTTATGATAGATTAAGGCTCCTTTCTGACACTGCCTTGGTAACGCGATAAGAAACTCGCACTTTTCTTATCGCCACGATTGATAGTATGCCACAAAGTAATTACTATCAATCATGCTATTCAATAGTTTAGAATTTGCATTCTTTCTGCCGATAGTGTTTCTGCTCCATTGGTTTCTGACGCCCTCCTGCAAGAACGGACCGCGTTACTCGCTCTTCCATTATTGGCACGTGAGCGAACAGACGGCATTGAACATTCAGAATGCCTTTGTCCTTGTCGCCAGTTACATCTTCTATGGCTGGTGGGACTGGAGGTTTCTGTTACTCATCGCGTTTACGTCTTTCTGCTCATGGGGAAGTGGTCTGTTAATCGGCAAATCTGTTTCATCCGTTCAATCTGTGGACGGCCATAAAAAAGCCAAGTTCTGGATGATTGCCAATATCGTTTTGAACCTCGGTATTCTGGCGGTATTCAAATACTATGACTTCTTTGTGTCGGAGTTCGGGCAGTTGTTCGGGATAAACACGGATAGTTTATTACTCAAGATCATCCTCCCTGTCGGCATTTCGTTCTATACATTCCAAGCACTTTCGTATTCTATAGACGTTTATCGGGGAAAGATAGAGCCTACCAAAGATATTATCGCTTTCTTTGCGTTTATATCGTTCTTCCCGCAATTAGTGGCAGGACCTATTGAGCGAGCGACCAACCTTTTGCCGCAGTTCCTGCAAAACCGCAAATTCTCTTACGACCAAGCGACCGACGGAATGCGCCAAATCCTCTGGGGCTTGTTCAAGAAGATTGTTGTAGCCGACAACTGTGCCACGTATGTAGATCAAGTCTGGTCCACTTATGACACGCAAAGCGGTTCTACCTTACTCCTCGCAGCTATTCTCTTTACGTTTCAGATTTACGGCGATTTCTCCGGCTATTCAGATATAGCCATCGGAACAGCCAAACTGTTTGGGATCAAGTTGATGCGCAACTTCAACAACCCGTATTTCAGCAGAGACATAGCGGAGTTCTGGAGAAGATGGCATATCTCTTTGACCACTTGGTTTCGCGATTACGTGTATATTCCGTTGGGAGGTTCTCGTCCAGAAATCCCTGCCAATATCCCAAATCCCAACCATTACAAGAAACTAATCATCATCCGCAACACTTTCGTTATTTTCATCTTGTCGGGCTTTTGGCACGGCGCGAACTGGACATTCATTGCTTGGGGTGCATACCATGCCTTACTTTTCTTGCCTCTCATCCTTCTTGGCAAGAACCGCAAATACACCAACCAAGTCGCTGAAGGACGCTTGCTGCCTACATGGAAAGAAACAATCCAAATACTCTGTACATTTATGTTTGCCGTCTTTGGATGGATTATTTTTAGGGCACCTCACATACCCACTTTTTTTCACTACCTTGGTAAAATATGTACAGCATCATTCTTTACGATTCCCTGGTTAATGAATCGAATGTTCTATGTTCCTCTGTTCGCTTCAATCATAGTTATGCTAATGTTGGAATGGAGCAGTAGAAATCACGAGTACCCAATGCAGTATATGGAAAAATGCAAATTCTTCAGTAGTGAATATGTCCGCGTTATATTTTATGCTATACTATTTTTTATGGTTTTAGCACTGCGAGGCGGCACGGTTGAGTTCATATATTTTCAGTTTTAGACATGAAACGTTTTATTCTAAATAGCCTTGTTTGCCTCTGTGTATTTGTCTTGATCTGGGGCATAGCTGAATATGCCAAGGAAGAAATCTATTTTCCCAATGCATATTCTTACAAATATAAATACGTAAGAGGCAATCCTTCAATCAAGACACTTCTAATTGGTCATTCTCATTTTGAGAATAGTATAAATCCTTATTTAATGGGAGATAGTATTTATGATTTTGCAATCAGTGGAAGAAGATGGATATATTGGGATATGAAATTGGCGGAACAACTAATCCCAACTATGCAAAATCTTAGAAATGTTATTTTCCCATTAGGTTATGTTATGCCCTACGAATCACCACATTTTCAACCACTATCAGATGTTATAAAAGACAACATATACCAATATGGGAAAAACATGCATGTTTCGTATGATCGTTTCCCAGAAAATTACTGGTATAAATCTGCTCTCGTATATAACGATATGAAAATTCACTTTGGGAGAGAAATGGACCAAGACAGATTAGGATACTATAAACTAGAAGGACAGTGCGATGAATGGGAAACAGATCAGAATGTAGATTCTAATGTTTATATGGGAGAGGTTGCGCAACAATGTTATTCTGAATTCAAAGAATATTTCATCCAATTGGCAAAAGTATGTAATGACAATAATATCAGATTTATAGCTGTCACATGTCCGTGTGCCGATTGTTATGTGCAAAACACTCGTCCGCAAGGGATCAAAAATCTATATGATTTAGTTGATAGTGTGAGAGTTTATTATCCGGTAGAGTATTATAATTATCTGGATGATGCAGACTTCCGAGCAGACTCTTTATACTATAATTGCTCACACCTAAATTCTATAGGGGCGGATAAATTTGCTATCCGTTTGAAGAATGATTTAGGGTTGTAATCTCTTTATGACTTTTTCGCTCTTTCATTCATTCGAAGCCCACCGCGCAAGCGCAGAGAGTGTATATGCATAGTTCGCAACTCCTCACCCTCGCATGGTCTTTCCATAATTGAACACGCAAGGATGTGTGAATCTGTGAACGAGTGAATAAGCAGACCTTTCAACGTAGCGCGAGAGTGGCTTGAGAGTGGCTGATTGACAGCTTCGTCGGAAGCGGCAATCTATGACTTCAATATGTCCGTATCTCGTATAATTGTCGCGCTTCCTCCTCTCAAAAACACAAACACTTCGTTGGTTTATGTTTTTGACTGTAATAGGGTTTACAAGTTACTCTGTACGCTCGAATCTTAATAATCGGACACTTTTGGGCGTTTACCTGCCACGTACGAGAGGCTGACGGGACGCTGACGAGAGGATAGATCGACTGGATAGAGACGATATACCGCCCCGAATCTTAATAATAGTACATTTTTCGAAGCATAAAATGGGCTTTTTTATGTGAGTTTTTTATCGGACTTATATCGGAGGCAAAACGGAGTTAAGTCGGAGTCAAGTCGGAGGCGACAAAATCTTAATAATAGGATACTTTTACATATCTTCCATTGATAGCGATAGAAGATCGCAGGTATAGGACAGGAGATTAGGATAAACAAACGGACAAGAAATTGTCGGAATTATTCACTGATAGTAACAAACGATACCGTAATGCACATTACGATTTTTCTTCATTTTCTTTGAAAAGTAGAAGTTTTTTAGTCTATTTGGCAAAAAAATGCCCGAATGCTTGCGTATGTCAAAAAAAAGTAGTAATTTTGCAAGCAAAATTGGTTTTAAGTATGGAATATAATTTTTCAGAGATTGAGAAAAAGTGGCAAAAAGCGTGGGAGGAGAACGGGGTTTATACCGTTTCCAATGAGTCCGACAAGCCGCACTACTATGTGTTGGACATGTTCCCTTATCCTTCGGGAGCGGGATTGCATGTCGGTCACCCATTAGGCTATATTGCCAGCGATATTTACAGCCGTTACAAACGGTTGAAAGGCTTTAACGTACTCCACCCTATGGGTTTTGACAGTTACGGTCTGCCGGCGGAGCAATACGCTATTCAGACAGGTCAACACCCCGAGAAAACGACCTTTGAGAACATCGACCGCTATATTTCGCAGCTCAAGAAAATCGGTTTCTGCTACGACTGGAACCGCGAGGTGCGTACCTGCGATCCGAAGTTTTACAAGTGGACCCAATGGGCGTTTGTGCAGATGTTCAACAGCTATTTCGACCCGAAGACGCAGAAAGCACAGCCGATTAGCAAACTCATCGCGGAGTTCGAGGCGAATGACCCGAAATGGGCGACCATGACCGAGAAAGAGCAGCAGGAGAAACTGATGAACTATCGCATCGCGTATCTGGCAGATACCAAAGTGAACTGGTGTCCGAAACTCGGAACGGTACTTGCCAATGATGAGGTGAGCGAGGGTTTGAGCGTCCGCGGCGGTTATCCGGTGGAGCAACGTGTGATGAGGCAGTGGTGTCTCCGCGTGAGCGCTTATGCCGGACGTTTACTCGAAGGTCTCGACCGCATCGATTGGACCGATTCGCTCAAAGAGACCCAACGTAACTGGATCGGCCGCTCTGAAGGAGCAGAGATGCAGTTTACCGTGAAAGGGCAGGATGCGCCGTTCACCATCTTCACTACGCGCGCAGATACGGTCTATGGCGTGACGTTTATGGTTCTTGCGCCGGAGAGCGAGTATGTACAGCGGGTGGTAACACCGAAACAGAAAGCAGAAGTGGACGCTTATCTGGCACGTTGCAAGAACCGCACGGAGCGTGAGCGTATCGCCGACCGCAAGGTGACGGGCGTCTTCACCGGCTCGTACGCGATTAACCCGCTCACGCAAGGCGAGATACCTATTTATATTTCCGATTACGTGCTCGCGGGCTACGGAACGGGCGCTATCATGGCGGTTCCGGCACACGACAGCCGTGACTACGCGTTTGCGAAACATTTCAACCTGCCGATCATTCCGCTGATTGAAGGAGCGGACGTTTCCGAGGAGTCCTTCGACGCCAAAGAAGGCAAGATGATCAACTCCGGTTTCCTCAACGGCATGGAAGTCAAGGACGCGATTCAAGCGATGAAGGAATATATTACGAACACCGGCATCGGTCGCGTGAAAGTCAATTATCGTCTCCGCGACGCTATTTTCTCGCGCCAGCGTTATTGGGGCGAACCGTTCCCGGTTTATTACAAGGACGGAATGCCTTATACCCTACCGGAAGAGTGTCTGCCGCTCGAACTGCCGGAGGTGAGTGCTTTCCTGCCGACCGAGACAGGCGAGCCGCCGTTGGGCAACGCCGCTATCTGGGCATGGGATGAGAAGAACCGGAGAGTAGTCGAAAGTCAAAAGTCGAAAGTCGAAAGCGGAGTTTACCCCTTGGAGCTCTGCACGATGCCGGGATTCGCAGGTTCGTCGGCCTATTATCTGAGATATATGGATCCGCATAACGACGAGGCGCTCGTGGGCAAACAGGCGAATGAGTACTGGCGGCAGGTGGATCTGTATTTGGGCGGTTCCGAGCACGCTACGGGACACCTGATTTACAGCCGTTTCTGGAACAAGTTCCTCTATGACCTCGGTTATATCTGCGAGGACGAGCCTTTCAAGAAACTCATCAACCAAGGTATGATTCAGGGCCGTTCGAACTTCGTCTATCGCTATATAGGCGAAGGCGCGACGGGCAACCTCTATATCAGTTACAATCTCATTGAGAACCCCGAGTACAAGGACAAAGTGCAGCCGATTCACGTGAATGTGAACATCGTCAACAATGACGTGCTGGACATCAACGCCTTCCGCGCATGGATGCCGGAGTTCAAGAACGCCGAGTTCGTCTTTGCGGACGGCACCTCGTCCGAACTGACAGGCTACACCGCCGGCGCAAAGCAGTATATCTGCGGCTGGGCGGTAGAGAAAATGAGCAAGTCGATGTTCAACGTGGTCAATCCCGATGACGTGATTGCCAAGTTCGGCGCCGACACGCTGCGTCTGTATGAGATGTTCCTTGGCCCGCTGGAGATGTCCAAACCTTGGGACACCAACGGTATCGACGGCGTGCACCGTTTCCTCAAGCGTCTCTGGAACATGTACGAGAACATCACGGACGAGGAACCGACGAAAGAGGAACTCCGCTCCCTGCATAAACTGATTAAGAAAATCACGTGGGATGTGGAGAACTTCTCGTTCAATACCTCTATTCCGGCGTTCATGATCGCGCAGAACGAACTGTCCGCACTCAAGTGCAGCAAACGTGCTATCTTGGAGCCCATCGCCGTTCTTCTTGCGCCGTACGCTCCGCATATCGCAGAAGAGATGTGGCACAAGTGCCAAGCTATCAGCAATCAGCAATCAGCAATCAGCCATTTCGTTGTAAACGAATCGTGGCCGGAATGCAACGAGGCGTACTTGGTTGAGGACACCCAGAAGTACCCTGTGCAGTTCAACGGCAAGGTGCGTTTCACGCTCGAGTGCCCGAAAGACACCCCGAAAGAGGAAGTGGAGAAACTTGTCCTCGCGCACGAAGACACCTCCAAATACCTCGCCGGCAACACGCCTAAAAAAGTCATCGTCGTCCCCGGCCGGATTGTCAACATTGTGATGTAATCGCATTTATGGCAAAGAAGAAGGACATAGAAAAAGTTGAGTCCGCTCCATTGCAACCTTTGGAGAATATTGAAAACCTCATCCAAGTCATCCGCGGCAAGCAGGTAATTCTTGACCGCGACTTGGCGAGGTTGTATAGAGTAGAGACTTTCCGTCTCAATGAACAGGTGAAACGTAACATAGAGCGTTTCCCGGAGGACTTCATGTTCCAACTCTCTAAAGAGGAGTTTGAAAATTGGAAGTCACAATTTGCGATATCCAATGAGGATGATTTTTTGAAGTCGCAAATTGCGACATCAAACCCGGAAGATATAAGTATGTCATCGCAAATTGCGAGAACATTTGAAACAAACATGTTATCGCAAAATGCGAGGACATCACCTAAGAAGCGTCCTCTCTCCGCACTACCTTACGCCTTTACGGAAAACGGTATTGCTATGCTGAGTAGTGTCCTCCGTTCCCCGATAGCGATTGCCACTAACATCCAGATCATGCGGGCATTTACGGCGATGCGTCGTTTCATTGCGGCTAACGCGCAAGTATTCCAACGGCTGGAGGTCATTGAACATACGCAATTAAGTTTAGCCGCTCACCAAGAGGAGGCGGATAAGAAGTTTGAAGAAATCTTCCGTCGTTTGGATGATGGCAGTGTCACGCAGAAACAAGGGATCTTTTATGACGGTCAGATTTTCGATGCCTATGTATTTATTACGGAACGCGTGCGCGAGGCAAAGAAACGTATTGTGCTGATAGACAATTATATAGACGAAAGTGTCTTTACGATATTGGACAAGCGACCTAAAGGGGTGAAGGCAAAGGTCTATACTAAAAACCTCACGCCACAGCTGTCGCTTGATTTAGAGAAACATAACGCCCAATATGCCCCGATAGAGGTAGAGCCGTTTGACCGCTCGCACGACCGGTTTTTGTGCATTGATGATACTGTTTATCATATCGGAGCAAGCCTCAAAGACCTCGGCAAGAAATGGTTTGCCTTCGCCAAGATGGAATTAACAACCGACGAATTATTAACTAAGATATAACCTCCGCGCGGAGACCGAACAAGTACCGAACAAGTACAGGACAAGTACAGGACAAGCACAGGATTTCTAAATAACAGATAAAAACCAATATAACATATAGTCCCTCTCCAGACGTTAAACAGGAGAAACGCGCGTAGCGACGCGCGATAACATATTGATTAAAAGAAGCGTTAGTAATAAAAAACTTCAATTTTTTCATCAAAAATGAAGAAAAATTTGCACATATCAGAAATTATTACTATCTTTGCACCGTCATTTGAGAATGACCGCTGGCTCCGACAGCGCAAAAAAGCGGTGACATATTGATTATTTCGCGTTTGCGATTTATTGGAATCCTTGGAATGTGAGAAATTTTAAAGATGCACCAATAATAAGTCACAAACGTCCATATTGTATATACGTATGGGCGTGACTTATCGGTGTATGGGCATTTCTCACAGCCTCAAGGATGGTAAGAAACGCTCATATTTTTGTTGTGTTTCTTTTCATATCTCGCGGACGGCTCTAATAGAGAACCGTCACTCTCCAAACGGGGCAAGACCTGCGAAGCCAAAAGAACAGGGTACATAATTTTAATCTTAAACCCGATGCTCAATGGGATATAAGTGAGCAAAAGAAAAATGAAAAAGTTATTTGTCGTGCTTAGCATTTTGGCTATGTCTATGAGTGTATTTGCTCGTCCAAGTTCATTACCCTCACGCTCTGTTAATGGAGCAAATAATACTGCTTATGCAGAGTATTCATATGCTTGCGCAGGATTTGGTAGATCACAAATTACATTTTCAGTATCTCTCGAAAACCAATCTAGAGGAACGACTGTGGTTGTCGTTCAATTTACCACAGATAGTGAATGCTTAACAAAAAGAGTAGAAATAGAGAGTGGAAACTCCTATGCATACGTTACATTTAATGTTCCAGAAGGAGCTTGTGGAGATATTCAAATTATTGATGCGTATGTTAAAAGATAGAACAAGGTGATTATTAAATTGCCCGAGTTAATCACTCGGGCTTTTTAATGCAGTACAATGAGTTCTTATCTCGCTTTGGCTCAAACGATTACTTCTATGTCCTTGCAGCGGTGAAAGCTGCTGCGGACTCGCATACTGCATGAATACGTAAACATCCTAATTCTTAACAATCGTCACTTTTTGCGTTTACCTGCCGCGTACGACTCACATACGAGAAACATACGAGACGATAAAGGGGGCAAAAACAGCCCCCTTTATCATTCTAAATATTAACTATCGGTAATTCTTACTCTGCCAGATTGACAGCGTAGTAGCGGATACGGCCTTGCGGCGTGCAGCCGGTGATGAAGAGGACGCGGTCGTGCTCGGAGGCGGAGTTGGCACGGCGGACGATGTCGTCAAGGTCTTCTTCGGTGCGCACGGAGCGGTTGTTGACCTTGAGGATGATGAAGTCCGAGGGAACACCGGCACTCTTCAGTTTGCCCGCCTTGAGCGACTTGATCTGCAAACCATAGTTGATACCCAGGCGCTCTTTCTGCGCGTCGGTCAGTTCGGAGAACGTGGCACCTAAGACGGACGCTTTGTCCTCGGCTGAGATGACACCTGTACCGCCATCGCGGTTGGTGAGCTTTGCCTGAACAGTCATGGTCTTGCCATCGCGGAGCAGCGTCACACTCACCACATCACCCGGACGGTGACGACCTATATGTTCCTGCAGGTCGGTGCCGGTCTTGACAGCCGCATCGTCAACACGCGTGATCACATCGCCGCTCTTGATGCCTGCTTTCTCTGCCGCGCCGTCCGGCACAACGCGTTCCACGTATGCCCCTTGGAGAGTTGTCAGGTTTTTCTCTTTCTGCAGTTCGGAAGTGATCTCACGCATCTGCACGCCGAGGATAGCGCGTTGCACGACACCGTACTGGCGGATGTCGCTCACCACTTTCTGTACGATACTGGTCGGCACTGCAAAACTGTAGCCCGAGTACGAACCGGTCTGCGAGGCGATGGCAGTATTGATACCCACCAACTCGCCGCGCGTGTTGACCAACGCACCGCCGGAGTTGCCGGGATTGACGGCTGCGTCGGTCTGAATGAACGACTCAATCTTCATCTCCGCGTTGAGGATATTGATGTTACGCGCCTTGGCGGACACGATACCTGCCGTGACAGTCGAAGTGAGGTTGAACGGATTGCCGACCGCAAGCACCCATTCGCCGACACGCAGGTCGTCAGAGTTGCCCATGAGGATCACCGGCAGGTTTGTCTCGTCAATTTTCAGGAGCGCAATGTCCGTGTTCGGGTCGGTGCCCACCAGCGTCGCCGTGTATTCGCGTTTGTCGTTGAGGACCACCTGAATCTGGTCTGCACGGTCGATGACATGATTGTTGGTGACGATGTAACCGTCTCCGGAGATGATGACACCCGAACCGGAAGCCTGTTGTGCAGGCATTTCGAGTTGCTGTCCCGGACGGCCGAAAAAGTACTCAAAGAGGTCCATCTGCTGCGACGATACCTGATTGCGGTACGTCGTTTTGACGTGTACTACGGCATTGACGGAGAGCTCCGCCGCGTTGGTAAAATCCGTCTCGCCTGCCTGCGGCAAAAAAGCGAAGCGGCTATAAGCGACAGGGATTCCGGTGGAATCATTTGTGATTTGTGATTTGTAATTGGTGATTTGAAATTGCGGATTGCTGTATTTCAAGACAGCGAATGTGGTTCCGGCGCTGACGGCTGCAACGAGCAGCACGATGCCTAAAAATCTAAATATCTTTTTCATAGTGTCGTAAATTAAAATTTGCAGAAAGAGTATTACAAACTCCGTGCCAAAGTAAAATTAACTTCACACCTTTCATACAGGTCGCG
>Ga0247611_10000651_pt1 | contig 68769 bp, 51 predicted proteins | sample 177DNAGHGhighgp2_FD_192422 | JGI IMG/M metagenome (GOLD analysis project Ga0247611, IMG submission 192422) | Sheep rumen microbial communities from Palmerston North, Manawatu-Wanganui, New Zealand - 1770 DNA GHGhigh gp2 | ecosystem: Host-associated > Mammals > Digestive system > Stomach > Rumen...
ACAGCCACGAGAAGAACATCAACGTGGGTGCTGGCGACGGCAATGAACCCAACTGGAGTGGTGCCCTGGTATGCCACAAACTCATCCAGCATGCCGATGGTACGCTGTCGATGGGTGCCGTGCCCGCTATGGCTGCCAAGTATGGCAAGCCTCAGGAAGCCAAGGTGATGGCATCCAATGGCTACGACAATGGCAAGCTCAGCGGCGACGATGCCTATGTGCTCTACAGTCGTCTGGGCACCTGCAACCACATCTCGTTCAAGGTTACCACCTCCAACAACTGGGATAAGTTCGGAGTCTCCTTTGTACGCAGCACAGAACCCGACTACTACTATACGCTCGTTGTCAAACCCGAGGAGGAGAATGCCCGTAAGGTGAACTTCGAACAGGAAGGCTATCGCATCAAGACCAACGACCAGGGCGAAGAGGAGAAGGTCTATGGCAAGGGCCCCATCGAAGGTGCCGACGGCTATGGATTCTATCGTCCCGAGAACAACGAGTACAACATCGACATCTATACCGACAATAGTGTCCTCGTCATGTACATCAACGACATCGTCTGCTGCACCCAGCGCATCTATGGCATCCAGAAGAACTGCTGGAGCATCAACAACTATGGTGGTAACATCACCATTAGCGACTTGAAGATTAGTCAGCAGTAAGAGATTATTAGCAACAAATAAGAAAAATCGTTCAAGGTAACGTAAAAATGTTACCTTGAACATTTTTTTTATTCTATGAAACATTATTGATAGTACTTATTGTATTTTAATACTAATTTTGCAGCAACAAAAAACAATATTAACTCTAAAACAACAACGCTTATGAAAAAAGTATTTTTACTCACAATGCTCTTCGCAGCAACAGTTTGTAACGCACAGGTAGTTCTCTGGGATGGAACGGACAAGGAAGTCGGTTCGGACGGTGGTTTCTGGGACCGTGCAGATCCTACTGTGGTAGAAGAAGATGGCAACAAGATAATGAAGTTCACGCTGAAGGCTAACCCTGGTGGCTGGAACGACGAGCACCACAACGCAGCACTGCCTGTTGGCGATATAGATTTCAAGGCACTGCGCCGTTTGACCATGCGCCTGAAAATGACTGATGCACACAATGTGCTGGTACAGCTTGAGGGTAAGGATGGTGCCTATAATGCTGAGCGTATAGCATGGTACAATGGTGGTGATGGATGGCAGGTGATGGTTTATGAGTTCGCTGCCGGTCCTGACAACGAAAAGGTTACGGATAATGGTAATAACGTGCTGGCTATCTGGCCTTTTGAAAAGACGGACCAAGGTGAAGGCAAGACCATTTATATCGACGACATCAAGATGGAAGGTACGATGGTGAATGGCAAGGGCATTCTTGCATGTGCCGACAATTCGCTGACAGGTGAAGTCAAGGTGACTGGTGTCATTGGCAAGGGCACTTACCAGTGCACATGGGATGGCGACTGGCATTCAGAGGCTTACGACGACTATGCCCTGCTGGCTAAGAAACTGGCTTCTACAGCTACTGTTCTCGACGTCTCAGAAGCTGGCCGTTGGGGCGAGGACTGGACAGCCATTCAGGCTAAGTGTCCTGGCATCGTCATCCGTACCGATGCTACTGGCATTGCCAATGTAGCAAAGAGTCAAGAGCAAACTGCCAACAGCCAATACTTCAACCTCGCTGGTCAGCGTGTCGCTCATCCTGCTAAAGGCCTGTATATCGTCAATGGAAAGAAAACTATTGTTAAATAGTTAGGTTTGGTTAGCAGTTTTTTTTGATGTTAATTAGTTGAATGGTTAGTGTGCCGCCCGCAGTCTATACAGACTGCGGGCGATTTTTTATTGTCGCTGAGCCATAGTTTGTTTACGCATTGTTTACGCAGACATAAAAAAGCACTTGCGAGAAACTCGTAAGTGCTTGATTTTCTGTGTGGACCAGCCAGGGCTTGAACCTGGGACCTCCAGATTATGAGACCAATATAATGATATTCCGTGATAGTCTATAATTCGTAACTATACTGATGGTCAAAGAGTTATATCTTTGCGATTTTCACTGAAACTCACAAAATACCCCTAATTGAAATAGTTTGTTTACGCATTGTTTACGCAACTGGGCTCCAGACTAATAGTCAATAGGTATAGGGTACAACTATCATTCATGCTTCAATTCCACAAACGGCCGAACGAATTTGTCCCAAATTACCGAACAAAACTCTGCCAAATGACCAAACGAAAGAAAGCCAAACGACCAAATGGTATAATAGTCTTGACACAATAGATAGTACTATATCTTGGCATAATCTCAATGTTTTGCACAGATTGCGCCAAAATATAGCATTGTTATTTGGCATAATCTAATATTTTTATTAACTTTGCGCCAAAATATAAATGCTATAAGATGGAAAATTCAATTGTAGGCCGTGAAAAAGAGATAACAGAACTGAAGAAATATCTTTCTTCGGAACAGTCAGAGTTTATTGCTGTCTATGGTAGAAGGCGCGTTGGTAAGACATTTCTTATCAAAGAACTGTTGGAGGAACAATTCTGCTTCAGAATGACTGGTAAGGAAAATGCTCGTCTTGGAGAGCAGTTGCTGAATTTTTCATATGCACTATCGGATTTCTTTGACGACAATCGTGTGCCTAAGAATTGGACAGAAGCATTTCGCATGCTCTCTAAAAATATAGAGAAGCAAGAAGAAGGCGCAAAAATCATCTTCATCGACGAACTGCCATGGCTTGACACACAGAAATCCAGATTCCTTGGGGCATTGGAACATTTTTGGAACAACTGGGCATACTATCGTAAGGACATAAAACTAATAGTTTGTGGTTCTGCCACCTCATGGATGCTGAATAAACTGATAAACTCCAGAGGAGGGCTACATAACCGTGTAACTCACAAAATGCTGATATCCCCATTCTGTCTTGAAGAGATGGAGCAATATTTCCAAAGTAGAGGTTTCAACTATGAGCGTCCTGAAATGATAGATTGCTATATGGCTGTTGGTGGTGTGGCCTACTATTTATCATTGTTTGACAAAGACAAAAGCGTGGCTGAGAATATCAATAGCTTGTGTTTTACTAACGGGGGAGAACTGACTGATGAGTTTAATAGGCTCTATAAGTCGCTATTCAAAAAGGCAGAGAACCATATTGCTGTTATAAATGCACTTAGCAGTGCTAGGAAAGGAATGACGCGTTTGGAGTTAATCAACAAGACTAAAGTACTTAATAATGGAAATTTCACTACGTTGCTCAAAGAATTGGAAACATGTGAATTCATACGCTCATATTATCCGTTTGGCAAGGAGAAGAAGAACAAAATGTTTCAGCTCACAGACCAATTCTCTCTCTTCTATCTTCACTTTATGAAAGATAAAAGTAATGTTGGAAAGAACTATTGGCTCCAGAAGATAGGTACACCTGAATATGCAGCATGGTCTGGCTATTCTTTTGAAACGGTATGCCTTCATCACATCGAACAAATCGTCAACGCTTTAGGCATAAGTGGAACATTCTATTCGCCATGTTCATGGGCTTACCGTCCATCGGAAGCAGTGCTTAATGATGTTAACGCAGACGAAGACATGAAAACTGGTTGTCAGATAGACTTACTTATTGACAGGAATGATAAGACTGTAAGCGTGTGTGAAATGAAATATTCAAGCGGAGAATACGAGATAACAAAAGCCTATGCCAGCCATGTTGAGCAAAGGCTCCGTACATTTAGGAAGGTCACATCCACCAAGAAGTCTTTTTCAATAGTTTATGTAACACCTTTCGGACTTCATAACAATATGTACGCAAGGAAGGTAAATAAACAGATAACAGCAGATGATCTATTCAGAAAAGTGTAAATTGTCTCCGAGTATAATTTCATACTTTATCCAAGTATGAAGGTTAAAGATACTCCAAGGCGCTCATTTTAATGCAGATAGATAAGAATAATTGAAATAAATAGAGTACCTTTGCATCGCATTAGCATTTAGAGCGGGCCATGCGCTCGGCGACATAAGGAGACGCTTGCTTAGGCAAGAACGAAATGTTGCTCTTCTTGTTTATGACAGGAAATGACAGAGCAGCGAGAACAGAATGATGCTTGCATCAATTATGTCGAGTCGTGAGGGAATAAGACGAAGTCAAAGTGAGTCTGCTCACCAGAACGTGAACTGGTAAAAATCCATTCCGATGAATCATCGTGCGGAGGGAGTATTAGTCGGAAGATACTTCATTCAACGTTTTCGATAAGCCAAAAGAGCAATGATAAGCTCGCTTAATCATAGCCTTGGCGAGAAAACGAAGGCAAAGCCAACTCCACATAAGAGGCTCTTCAGGGGGTGAGACCGATTAGCATAAGCCCGGTTCCCATACAGCGACAGAAGATGCCGAGATTGTTTTCGCATTGTTTTCCCGAAATGAAAAATCAGCAACTTGAATTTCTTCTAAGTTGCTGATTTTTAGTGTGGACCAGCCAGGGCTTGAACCTGGGACCTCCAGATTATGAGTCTGTTGCTCTAACCAACTGAGCTACAAGTCCGAGCGCCAAACCGATGGGAGTGGGAGTTGGAGGAGTATGACAAAGGTCTCCCAACGGCTTAGCGGTTGCAAAGATACTTTGTTTTGATGAAATACGCAAATTATTTGGAATGTTTTTTAAAACAGTTCGTCTTCATCGTCAGGTTCGTCTGTACCGAGGGAGATGAACTTCCAGACACCGCCGATTTTCTCGAACAAACCGTTGATGCGGAACTCAATCTTTCCGATACCTTTCAGACTTGGAACGAGATATGCGCCACCAATGACATTGCCAGTGGGTTGCTGGGTGAGGTCATAGACTTGTGTGTTCTCGCGAGTGGTGATATTCATGGGTTTGATGTCTAACGAAAGCTTTCCGGGTGCATTGTTTGCGTCAAACGGTTTGTCGGAAATCATCCATACGGCGAAGCCTCGTTTCTTTCCGTAGCATTCGTCTGTTTCGAAGCCTTCGATTTCAGAACCACCAAATGTATAGAGGTGATTTTCAAGAATTTCATTGGCGGTTTCGGGGTCGGCGTCAAGTTCTTCAAATTCAAATGTCTTCAGATCTCTGTATCCTGTATAGCTTACTTTTGGAGTGTTCTTACTGCCTTTGACGATGGTTTTATCGTTATTCCAGGGCTTGAAGAAGTCGCGATTGGCGATATAATTGTCTATTCCAAAACGAACGGCGCAGGTGTATGATGTGCCATAACATTCTTTTCCAGGTTTTAGTCCTACGGGTTCATCTTCTTCGTTGAGCAGCTGATAGTCTTGGCGTAACAGGATGAAACCTTTGCTTATGGCGCGTTGAGATATGTTCTCAAGTGCACTTTGTGCCATTACGGCTGTGACTGCCATCAGTCCGAGCATGAATAAAAATGTTTTTTTCATATTCTTCTTATTATCTGTTAATAAAATTTTGTTCAAGATTGAAGGATGTGGGTAGTTTTGTTTAAGTCGTAGCATCAATCATGATGAAGACATCATTCATGAAACGGCTTTCTTTGGGCCATGTCTTTTGTTTAAATCCAAAACGCAGTCCGTGTCCGAAATCTAAGATGAAGGGTGCTGCGTTGTGGTATATTTTTTTGAAGTCAGCACGAGAGATTCGCATTCGAAGGCGGTTCTCGTATTTGCTTCCTAATGGATCAAGATAAACAAGTTCTATTTTGGATGTCACAGGTTCCATGCCATCAGCGGTTATGCTACCCTCGGTGAAGGTAAGATGTTCTTGAGAAATCACGGTTGCGGTTAGGCTTACAGAGTCCTCAGAGTTCAAGCATGTAACATCGTAAATCAAGTTTTTTAATGCTTTGCTATCTGATGTTTTGGGCATTTTTTGTGGTTTGACATAATAGACCGTTCCATTTTCTCCCAACATGAAAAGCATTTTTTTTGTGATATTGCCACCAGCAAAGCAGAATGTTATCACCATGAAGAGTGATACCAGCAATGGGATTCTCAACTTATACATTTTGATAGTCTTAGGATAATGGATAAAAAAGAGACTGCTCAAAGAAGTTCTCTTCAGAGCAGTCTCAAGACTTTTAAGCTTTTGGATTACTCACCGTAAACCATGGTCTTGTGAGTCTGGAAGAGGCCGAGGATGTTAGTCTTGTTAACATCAACATGGCTAATCTTCTTGATGCCAGCGCCTTTAGCAGCAGCATTGATACCAGCGTCACCAGTCTGGATAATACCGAAGATGTTTGACCAGCTGGAAGTACCAACTTTGTTACCAACATTGTTGTGACCTTCTACGAACATGGGCTCTGTGTAGTTAGCATAGAGAGCGCAAGATGTCAGCATCAGTGTAGCTGCAGCAGCAACAAAAAGCTTTTTCATAATAATGATTAGTTTAGAGCTCTATAATCCCCCGAATTGAAGCTTATTAGTAATTTTCTTGTTTCTAGTCGACTATATCAAAGACTGAGGGAATTATGCTATGGAAACATCAGCCTTCAAATATACGATTTTCACTTTGGTGTGACCCTGCGAGAGGGTTGAATACCATTATGTTTACTTCGCAAAGGTAACAAATAACTTCATATAAACAATTTTTATGATAAGAAAAATGAAAAAAAAGGAGGGTTTTTAACATTTTTAAAGAAATAGACGTAAAAATCTGACTTTAGACTGATGCAGAATGTTGAATGGCGGGAATGGTATTTTGTGACATGTGACCTTGTATCTGATTTCACCTTTTGTCAAGAAAACTTCGAATTTTAGGCAGTATTTTGGGCATTTTGAAAAAATGAAAATCTGCGGTCTTCATTTTGCGAGTATTTCGCATCCTTAAAGTCAACCTTTTTACAGTGAAAGTGAAAAGATAATAGTGAAGAAAGAAAAACCTGTCACTTTCTTCGCTGAACTCAGCCACTTTTCGATGGAAAGTCGTTCATTTTAGGTTTCAAAGTCGTTCACTTTAGGAGCTAAAGTCGTTCGTTTTAGGAGCTAAAGTCATTCCTTTCGGGAGCCAAGGTCGTTCATCTTAGGAGCTGAAGTCTGAGTATCGAGCTGGTCTGCCAATACATGTTTGAGGTGAAAGAAAAACCGTCTGGAAGTGTAAAAACGGGTCAGTTTAGGACAATCATAAATATTGTTGGTGCTTCAAGGGTGGCTGGTGGCGGCATTGGGAAGTACTGAAAACAGATGTCTTTTGGTAACACCTTTTTCCAGATTGCGAAAAGACGATGTAAATATTTTTGGTTTCACTACCTCCCGTGCCACTACTTCCGAAATGTTTACTGAATAAAAAGGGGAAATCTTTCTACAGGGATTAGGTGCCCTTTCGCAGGGGTTTTGTCGCTCTCTTTTTTCGTAACTCTGGCTTCGCCGAAGTTCTTGGCACTCGGAAATGAGAAGAAAAACAAGTTTTCCTTTTGCATTTCACTCGTTTTTAGTAACTCTGGCTTCGCCGAAGTTACTCTGGCTCGGCAAAAAAAATAAATGCGATTTATTTTGTTTTGCTCTCGACTTTTCGTAACTTTGCAGTCGATTAGCAAAGTGCTTGTCAAGGGGTGCTCACTATTGTGGGCTGAGATGATACCCTCCAAAACCTGATACGGGTAATGCCGGCGTAGGGATGATAGAGTAGCTGACCCCCTTATTGTTTATTTAATAAGGAATCATGAAGTAATGAACAGAAAATGGTTTTTGATGGTAGTTGCCGTCATGTTTGCTCTTCCTGTAGAGCGCATGGTGGCGAGTAATGTTGTCGGAGAGAACAACGGTGATGTTGATTCTCTTCGTTTTGAGAATTTGCAGGAAGTCCTTGTGAGCGGAGTTCGTGTGCAAAAGAATGCGCCATACGCCGTTGCCAATATCAAGAAGAAGGAACTTCAGGCTTTCTCGAAGACGGGAAGAGAGTTGCCATTTCTTTTAGCGCAGACTCCCGGTGTAATGGCATGGAGTGAGAACGGTTTGGGCACGGGTACGGTATATATGCGTATTCGTGGTGCTTCCGATTCAAGAATCAACGTGACGCTCGACGGTCTGCCCCTCAACTCGCCAGAAGATCAGTGTGTCTTCTGGGCCAACATGAACAGCTATGCGTCGCTGTTAGGCAGTGTGCAGATTCAGCGTGGCGTTGGAACGTCGGTGAATGGCGACGGAGCCTTTGGCGGCACGGTGGCCCTGACGACTGCAGCGCCGGCCGAGACTCCCTCGGGAGAGGTGTCGGCGTCGTTTGGCAGCTACAACACCTTCAACCTGGGCGGCTCTTTCTCTACGGGACTCTTAGGAAACCATTTCATTCTGGATGGTGCCTACCATGAGACCAACACCGACGGTTTCATCCACGGAACGGCAGGTCGATCGGGCAGCTACATGGGAGGTGTGTCCTATCTGGGTGACAATCTTGTTGTGCGCTATCGGAATATCGGAAACTTCGAGAAGACCGGCCAGGCCTGGAACGGCGTCAGGGCCGGTTCAGACGACCAGAGCATCATGAACGGCACCTATGGCGACTGGACAGGTATCCGAACCTACAAGGACCTTTACAAAATAGGGCTGGGACGCTACAATAGCCTCTATGAGCGGTTTGTGTTCAATGATGACGGCTCCTACTCTACGGAGCGCTATGCCCTGAAGAATGGAAGCCTTTGGGAGAAGGCCACCGACAACTTCTGGCAGAATCATAACATTCTTTCCGCTGCATGGGATATATCATCGCATTGGAAGGCATCGGCATCGCTACGCTATACCCACGGCTACGGCTACTACAACGAATTCAAGTATGACTACAAACTGAAGAAATTTGGACTATCGCCTGTTACCAGTGCCTCCGGTGAAATTGTCGAAAAGACAGATTTCATTCGTAAGAAGGGCATGCGCCAGAACACTTACGGCAGCGTGGCCAACATCAACTACCGCGACAGCCACTGGGACATCATCGGTGGAGTGACGGCACAGCTCTTTGCTGCTAACCATTTTGGCTACCTCACCTATGTCGGCGACCCCCGTGTGGCCGCTCGTGTCCTTTCCCGTGGTGACTACCAGTATTATAACTCAGACGCCGACAAGAATGACTACAGCGCCTACTTGAAGGCAGCCTACAAGATAACTCCGCTTTGGACGGTCTTTGCCGATGCGCAGTACCGCCGTGTCGATTATACCACCGACGGTGTGAACGACAAGTTTGTCAAGGAAAACGGAGCTTATGTCAACCAGCGTCTCGACATTGACGAAAGCTATCATTTCTTCAACCCCAAGGCTGGTTTCAGCTTCCAGCAGAACGGCCATCGCTTTTATGGTTCTGTTGCCATGAGCCATCGCGAACCGGAGCGTAACAACTTCACCGATAATGGCAACTATCCCGCCCCCAGTGCAGAGCGCCTGCTGGACTATGAGGTCGGCTATCAATATACAGCCAGCCGCTGGCATGCCGGCGTGAATGCCTACTATATGGACTATAAAGACCAGTTTGTGCAGACGGGTGCATTGAGCGACATCGGTGAGAGCCTTACCACCAACATCAAGGACTCCTACCGCATGGGAATCGAACTCTCGGCCGGCGCAGCGCTCTGCCCGTGGCTCAGCATCGAAGGCAATGCAGCCCTGAGTAGCAATAAGATCAAAGATTTCCATGAATATGTTGAAGACTGGGACGACTGGGAGGGCAATGCTGATGCTGCCCAGTATCATTGTGACGGCAATGGCGATGAGCTGCGTGAGTTCCACTACGGCAAATCAACGCTGGCATTCTCGCCCTCGGCCATCCTCAACGGCTTTGTAGATTTCCATTTGGCTGGTTTTCAGGCTATATGGCACACCAGTTTTGTCAGCCGTCAGTATCTTGACAACACGCAGAACAGCGAGCGGTCGTTGCCCTGCTACTCCGTGTCCAACCTGAATTTCAGCTACAGTTCCAAGGTGAGAAAAGCCTTGGGTATCAAGGAGGTGGTGCTCGGCATGAACTTCAACAATGTCTTCAGCCGCCGCTATGCTGCCAATGCATGGGTCTATTCCGCCATCTGCGAAAGCTATGGCCACACCAACGACAACCGCTACTATCAGATAGGTTTCACTCCTATGGCCGGTTTTACCGCCATGGGACATATCACTTTGAAGTTCTGACGGAGTCCTTTGTATGACTGTGATGGAATTTGTTTCGACCTATGGCCTTGACCTGTTGACCACGGTTCTTGGTCTGATCTATATCTGGCTGGAGTATCGGGCGTCAATATGGTTGTGGATGGTAGGTATCATCATGCCGGCACTCGACATCGTGCTCTACTGGCAGCACGGACTGTATGGCGACTCCGGCATGGCTTGCTATTATACCGCAGCAGCCATCTATGGCTATATTGTTTGGAAATGGGGCAAGGGAGAGAAGCACGAGCTTCCCATTACCCACATGCCGCTGAGACACTACCTGCCTGCGACCCTGTTTTTCGCAGGAGCTTGGGCCGCCACCTATTATATATTAATAAGATGGACCACCTCCACGGTGCCCGTGCTCGACTCCTTTACCAATGCTTTGTCTTTTGTCGGACTGTGGGCATTGGCACGCAAATATATGGAGCAATGGTTTTTCTGGATTGTGGTCGATGTGGTGTGCTGCATGCTCTACATACAGAAGGGCATACCCTTCAAGGCCGGGCTCTACGGACTCTATGTCATCATAGCCGTTGCAGGCTATTATAAATGGAAGAAGATGGCGGCTCAAGAAGTGTGAACACATTCCTCAAAAAATATCGCCGCCGGGATACGTCTTGTTTATGTCAGGAGATGGTAGGTGCCGCCAGAGTAGGGTTTTACCACGCCCTTCATCTCTAAGCCGAAGAGGAGTGCGGTGAGCCTTCCAATGGCGATACCGCTTTTCACGGCAATGATATTCACCTGCAGGTCGTTGGTTTGTTGCAATAGCTTCACCACGGCCTGCTCTTCGTCTGTGAGTTCCGGAAAGAGTTGCCGCTCAATATGTTGTCTCTGTTCCTGTTGTGTAGATAGCGGTTGCCAGCCCATGATTCTTATGAAGTCGGAAGCCGAAGTGATGAGCGATGCCCCGTTGTCACGAATCAGATTGTTGCAGCCTTCGCTATAGGGCGCTCCCACATGTCCGGGGAAGGCACAAACCTCTCGGTTGTAGTCGCGAGCGATGCCGCAGGTGATGAGACCGCCGCCCTTGGCTCCGCTCTCTACCAGGATGGTGGCATCAGCCATGCCTGCCACGATGCGGTTGCGGCGCACGAAGTTGCCTTTGTCGATCACCGTCATGCTCATGAACTCTGTCAGCAATCCTCCGTTTTTAGTCATTTCATCGGCCGTCTGTTGGTGGCGGGGAGGGTAGAGGTCGTCCAATCCGTGAGCCAGTACGCCGACCGTCGGTAAGCCGTTGGCCAACGCCTCCCGATGGGCATTGATATCCACGCCGTAGGCCAGTCCGCTGACGATGAGTGTCTCTGGACAGAGACTTCGCAGGTCTTGGCAGAAGCGTCTGACCAGGTCCTGTCCGTAGGCTGTGCAGTGGCGAGTGCCAACAATGCTCACTACGCGTAAGGCATTGAGGTCGGCAGAGCCTTTGTAGTAGAGCACGACAGGAGCGTCGGGACACTCTTTGAGACGTTGTGGGTAGTGGTTGTCACTCCACGGCAGAGGAATCACACCGTTTGCCTGGTCGTAGAGTAGTTCGTCTTCAGCCCGTCGAAGCGGTTCCTCCCAGTGGAGCAGCGCCTCTTGCAGCCGTGGTGAACTGTCGCCAATGATGTCAGCGATGCTGTTTCGGTTCTCATAGATGGCCGTTGCTGTGCCCAGTTCCTGCAACAGCCGGATGGCTGCTGGCATGCTGACCCCCGACAGACGCGAAAGGGCAATGGCATAGAGTGCTTCCTTCATCTTTTCATTTTCCATTTTTTGCTTTCCGCTTTCTGCTTTCCATCTCCCACTTTTCATGGTTTACTTTTCACTATTCAGGTAGGGAGCGAAAGCACGGTCGTAGTCCTCACTGTTGGAGAGTCTGCCGTTGACCAGTGCCACCAGTTCCACTTTAGCCCGGAAACAGAGTTGCTCGTCACGGGCCCGGAAGATGTCTTGTTCAAAGACGTATCGAATGCCCTCTTTGTGTAGGTTCAGGCGCGAGATGAACTCATCGTCACATTGCAGTGGTGTCTTGAACTGCAGGTTCATGCGAGCCACCACTGCATCGACCCCCTTCTCGTGCATCTCGGCAAAGCTCAGGCCGGTGGTTTTGAGAAAGCGGTGTCGTGTGTGTTCAATGTAGTGGAGGTAGTTGGCATTGTTCACGATGCCTTCAATGTCACATTCGTAGTCGCGCACCTCCATGCGGGTTTCAAAGATATAGTCTTTCATTTTTTCAAGTATTCATAACCAATGCGGCAGCGCAGACAGTCTTTGCGGTCGCAGTATTCTTTTTTCAGTTGGAGGAGTGCCTGTGAGTCGCCGGCGTTCTCCACATTGAGGCCACACTCCTGCCACATGCGGGTGATGTGGTTGGTTTCTGCTTTCAGCTGTTCCAGGAAGTCGAAAGCCCTGTCGCAGAGTTCTTCCTTAGAAAGGTGGCGGCCATAGGCAAAAAACATCGGAATGGCCGTGTTGATGAGCAGTAGGTTAAGTGAGGTTTGAGAGAGTTTTTTCTCACTCTTCGGACTCGTTGACCCAAAGAGATAGTGGGTCTGCCAGTAGGGCGTCACCGATGTGGAGAGCGTCTGCTCCATTTCCTTCACAGTCTTACAGTCCATCAGCTGGCTCAGTCCGGTTTTGTTGTTATGATAGAGGCGGGCCAGCTGAGCAATTCGGATATGTGGAAAGTTTTGCGGGCGGAGCCGTAGGAAGCGCCACAGCTTGCCATCTATAGGCGTCAGCGAGAACTTCTTGCGCAGGTAGGCATATTCGTTCTGCATCTTTGTCAGATAGCCTTCGGCCATAGCCTCTGCTCTGTAGCGTTCCGGTATAGATGAAGTCTCCAGCAACCCGGCCTGTCCCATGAAGATGGTCTCCACTTGGAAGAGGTCGTCGCGATGGTGGGCCACGCTGCCGAGAGGAATATTCTGAGCCCACATCTCAAAAGCATCACCATTGATGCCAAATCCGTAGTTGCGTGCCAGTGTCACGAAGTAGGCGGCTTCCCAAGAACCGTTGCAGCGCTCCACCCTTTGGCGTATAGCCTCAGTCTTCTGTTCCAGTCGTTCTGTCTGTAAGGCGCTCATCCACGCATGAACGGTCAGTCGAGACAGGTGGGGGATAATCTGGTAGCAGGGCGGATAGTGGTCGGTGGCCACCAACTCGTGGTAGTGGTCGATGATCTTTTGCGGAACGCTGAGCACCAGCGTTGAAGGCTCGTCACCTTGCTCCGTGTGTACGGAGACATCGGCCTTGCCCACCACATGCAGCACCACGTTGTTGTAGGCAGCATCGGTTTCGTGGTGATGAGCATACCAGTCGCTGGCTTTATCGTGAATCTCCACGTTCCCCACCCACAGCATGTCGTCAATCTTTATCTTTGCGTTGAAGAAGTCAGGACCGGCATTGCGGTTGTGCAAGCCGGGGTCGATGACCTCTATCCTGCGTCCGCTGATGTCCTTCAACTCTCCGAGAGGGAAAAGACGGTGCTTCCACACATAGTGCAGCAGTTGTTCCATACAAATAAAGAGTTCAAATTACCTTTAACAAGATACAAAACTACACAATTTTTTTGAATTCATGCTCCTAAGCCGTCATTTTTTAAATAAAATACTTACCTTTGCAACACTTAACACGAAAAGTAGTATGAAGATAGCATTGATAGGTTATGGCAAGATGGGGCGGATGATAGAGCAGATAGCCCTCAGTCGCGGACATGAGATTGTCTGCACGATAGATGTTGACAACCAGGAGGACTTCGACAGCGAAGCCTTTTCATCGGCCGATGTTGCCATCGAGTTCACATCACCCACAGCTGCCTATGGCAACTATCTGAAGGCTTTTGCCAAAGGTGTGAAGGTGGTGAGCGGTTCCACCGGCTGGATGAAAGACCATGGTGACGACGTGCGTCGTATGTGTACGAAAGAGGGTAAGACCCTTTTCTGGGCTTCCAATTTCTCTGTAGGTGTGGCCATCTTCTCGGCCGTCAATCGCTATTTGGCAAAGATTATGGACGGCTTCCCACAGTATGACGTGGAGATGGAGGAAACCCACCATGTGCACAAGCTGGACCACCCCAGTGGCACCGCCATAACACTGGCCGAGGATATCGTGGCCAACATCGACCGCAAGACGGCATGGGCCGAAGATACCACTGACCCGTCATTGCTGCGCATTGACCATATTCGTCGCGGAGAGGTTCCAGGCATCCATACCGTGCGCTATGACTCAGAGGCCGACCTCATCACCATCACCCATGATGCCCACTCTCGCAAGGGTTTTGCCCTGGGTGCCGTGTTGGCGGCAGAATACACCCTTGACCACCAGGGGCTGTTGAGCATATCCGACATGTTTCACTTTTAGAAGCCTGCGTTGAAAACTCCGATAAATCTGAAATATTATAATTATGATAGATAAAGAAAAAGCAAAGCTGAACCCCGTCGTGCAATGGACGAAATTCGCTGTGGTGACTGCCCTCTATCTGCTCTTCCTCTATTGGGTAAAGAGCTGGTGGGGACTGCTTGTCATACCGTTTATTTTTGACATATATATCACGAAAAAGATTCGGTGGCAGTGGTGGAAAGATGCCGAAGGCCCCACGAAGTTCATCATGTCGTGGGTCGATGCCCTGGTCTTTGCCCTCGTAGCGGTCTATTTCATCAACCAGTTCTTTTTTCAGAACTATGTCATTCCCTCCAGTTCTTTGGAAAAGAGTCTGCTCACTGGCGACTACCTCTTTGTCTCAAAGGTGAGCTACGGGCCACGTATTCCACAGACGCCACTGACCATGCCGCTCACACAACACACCCTGCCGCTCATCGGTACGAAGTCGTATATCGAGTGGCCCCACTGGGATTACCGTCGCGTGAAAGGACTGGGACGGGTGCAACTCAACGACATTGTTGTTTTCAACTATCCTGCCGGCGACACCATCTGCACGGAATTGAAATACCAGACAGAGTATTACAGCATGTGTTACGAGTTTGGCAAGCAGCTCTACATGCAGAACCATGCGGCCTTCAACATGGAGGATCTCAACAAAGTGCAGCAGCACGATCTCTTTGATGAGGTGTATATGTTGGGGCGCAGCTACATCCAAAACAACCCCAATGAGTTCGGATCCATCGAGGCTCGGCCCACCGATCGTCGCGAGAACTATGTGAAGCGCTGCGTAGGTTTGCCTGGTCAGACGTTGCAAATCAAAAACCGCATCATCTACCTTGACGGCAAGCCCAACAAGCAACCCGACAATGTGGAATACAACTACCGTGTGAAACTGAAAGACTACATGCCCGACGAGTTGATGGACGAGCTGGGTATCTCCTTGGAAGACCTGAGCAGTCTCAACAGTTTTGGCTCGATGCCGCTCACAGCCCGAGCTGCCAAGCAACTCGCCAAACATAAGGAGTTGGTGGAATCTGTAGAATTGGACACCCGGGAAGAAACGGGCAACCTCTATCCGCTGAATGCCTGGACGGGCTGGACGCGCGACAACTATGGTCCTGTGTGGATACCGAAGAAGGGCGAGACCCTGAAGCTCACCATGGACAACATTGCCGTCTATGAGCGTCCTATCCGTGTCTATGAGGGCAACGAGCTGACGGTGAAGAACGGACAGATATACATCAATGGCGAGCTGACCGATCATTACACTTTCAAGTTGGACTACTATTGGATGATGGGTGACAACCGCCACAACTCTGCCGACTCCCGCTATTGGGGATTCGTTCCGGAAGACCATATCGTGGGTAAGCCCATCTTCATCTGGTGGTCCAGCAATCCCGATCGCAAAGGTTTTTCTGGAATCCGGTGGAACCGTCTCTTCAACATGGTTGACAATATCAAATAAGGTGGAGAGAAAAGAAAATCGTTGGCGAGGCTGTTTGACAGTATGAGTGAGGTTCTTTTATCTTCAACCTATTTCGGTCCTGTGCAGTGGTATCAGAAACTGCACAGGACCGAAACGTGTTACATAGAAAAATTTGACAGCTTCATCAAGCAGACCTTCCGCAACCGCTGCATCATTGCCACGTCCAGCGGTACTCAGGTGCTGACAGTGCCTGTGGAGCGGACAACGGAGACGCCGGGTGCGATGGTCACCATGAAGGATGTGCGTATCTCCGATCATGGCAACTGGCGCCATCTGCATTGGAATGCACTCTGCTCGGCATACGGCGACAGTCCGTTTTTTGAATATTATGCCGATGACCTACGCCCGTTCTTTGAACAACGGTGGGAACGGTTGTACGACTACAATATGGCCCTCACACAGAAAATGTGTGAGCTGTTGGACATCCAGCCTCGGCTACTGCCTACGGAGTATTATCAACATGAGAGTGATATGCCTGATTTCAGGGAAGTCATCCGCCCCAAGCACCCGTTAGCCGACCCCGACTTCCAGCCCCACCCTTACTATCAGGTGTTTGCCTGTCGCCACGGCTTTCAGCCAAACCTCTCCATATTGGACCTTCTGTTCAACATGGGACCGGAGTCTGTCTTTTTCCTTTAAATACTAAACAACCTTCAGCCTGACCACCATGGTGGCTGTGTACCACTTGCCGCCTTTCTGATATTGGATGGCCTGGCGAATGGTGTAGGTCTTGTTGCGTGTCAGCTTGCCGGGATACTGACCTACATAACAACCGTATTTGTCAGGATAGAATTCAGCGAAAATCATGGCCGACGAGTCGTAGCCACATACGTTTCCTGACGAGTTAAACCAGTGGCCGTAGCAGGTATTGGAGCTGGTAGAGGTCGTCGTGCCGGTTGTGATAGCGCCTGTGGAACTGATGCCTACGAAGCGGGGGTTCGACGTAGCTGTTCTTCCCACGGCTTTCATTTGGGCGGTGCTGAGGCCGAGGGCCTGACTGACGGCCGCCATGTCATACTGTACACGGGTGGAAGTGTAGCTATAAGCATCGTAGGCCAGTTCGGCATCTATATAGACCACGGTATCACGCGGCTGGTAGTCGGCAGGATAGGCGTCGAATTCTCCATAGAGATTGGTATTCTCAAACTTCACCTCATAGGGCCACTGCTCGTCGTTGGCCGCATTGTCATCCCACGGATGACGCCAGTAGGTGCTTGGAGCACCCATCACAATGAAGAACAGCTTCTGGCAGTTGGCTGGAATGGTGAGAGTGGCCACCCCCTCTTTCTCCTTTCCCATCTCTCCATATACGGTCTCACCGCCGGAAGTGTAGGCCACGAAGCCATATCGCCATCCGGCATTGTTCAGGTTAATGGCACGATAGCCGGCAGAACCGGCAATCCCCTTGAAGTTGGCCTTGACAATAGTTCCTGGTGCAGCGGTATTGAGGTTGATGATGTTGTAGCCGTAGTTTTGCGGACAATAGGCCGAATCCACAGCCCAGGTGCCATCGTTGGCAGCGGTGCGGTGCAGATGACTCTGGTGCTGGCCGATGCGATGGCGTGCCTGTTCGCGAATGCCGTCGATATCCCATGTCGCCATACGGGCGAAGCCCTCATATAGTTCTGCGTTCAGTTCTTCCTGCGTAAGATTGTTCAGTCGCTTATAGGTCTGGACAGGGTCTTCGGGTTTATAGGATTCGCGCCATAGACGGCCAATGAAGTCCTGTCCGTGTTTCATGCACCAGTAGTCTTGCACAAAGCAGTTTTCGTAGCGCCATGCCTCGTGCATGATGTTCAGATGACACTTGGGCAGGTGGCCCTCGAAATACTCTCCGTCGGTAAACTGGCGTCCGGGGTACACCTTGTAGGCTTGCCAGTTGGCACAGCTTTCCCACCAGCCATTGCCGCCCGAGGCATCGGTTCCGTAGCCGTAGTTATAGCCATGGCTCATGCCGAGGTCAGCAGAGACAAGATATTGGAAGGTGTGTCCAATCTCGTGAGCCACAGTGTGGCCGCCTCTCGCACCGATGGCTCCAGGGCTGACGTGGCCTATGCCGGTCTTCATATCCACACCGGAAGCATCGGCTCGCCACTCGGTCTGATAGAGCACATAGAGTTGTATCTTATAGGTGTCGGTGGTGGAGTTGCCGGGTTTGAGGAAACCTAACTTTGTTACATAGGTGTCCCAGATGTTTTCAGCCTGCTGAAGTACGCTGGCGGGGTTGAAGCGGTAGCTGCTGGAAGCCTTCGTCGGGTCATCACCGAAGCCCTTCTCCCAGAATAAGACGAAGTGCTCACTCTCCATGCTGCGTTGGAAGCTCCACTGTGAGCTGTTTGACTGGTAGTTGTTGCCGGCATAGGTGCTGGGATGCCAAAGTATGCGGCCTGGGTTTTGAAACATGATGCGTCCGTCCATGTCATCTCCGTCCAGAATGGATGTCAGGCTCCGTTCAAGATAGCCTTTGGAAAGACGGTCTGTGTAGAGGCGTATGACGGGACGTGTGGAGTTGTTATCAGCTGTTCGAAACTCCAGGGAGTCGTAATTCTTGATGTTCAGAACGTAGTGGTTCTTGAAGCGGTCTGCATATTTCACCCATAGGGTGTCCTGTGCCCATGCAGCTGTAGCAAGCAGGATGGCCATACTGGTCAGTATCAGGTGTCTTCTCATTTTCTGTTCCTCCTTTGTTTTATCTGACAACAATCTTCTTGCCGCCTCTGATATAGATGCCTCGGGGCAGAGGTTTTTGGTTAGCATCCCACTTGTTGTATGTCACTTTGCGTCCGCTCAAGTCGAAGAGGGTGTTGTCATCAGCCGCTGTTTGCCGGGTGGCTTTCGAGGTGAGTTCTTGAATGCCGGTGATAATCCGCTGTTCAAAGGTAATCTCCTTTATATCGGCTATGTCAAACGTCTTGCCGTTGATGGTGAAGGTTTTCTGTGCTTTCACAAAGCGTGCTCCTACATAGGAGGCATCGTTGCGTAGCATGATACTTTCAGTGTCGCCACTCTGCAGCAACACATTAGCAAAGATGCCGGTTTCATCGTCTGCCATGGTTGGAAGAAAGCCCAGCAGACAAGATAAAAACAACATGGCTAATCTCTTTTTCATATACTGAGAAATTTTAGTAACAGTTGCAATTCGTGATCTATGTTACCCGATGAGGCTGGCTGCAATGCGTCGTGCTTCAGCATCGGTTTGAAAATAAGTGTCGAGTGAAGGGTGGTCGTTGAATGTGGCTCGCTCCATGGTTTCACCGATAACCTCTGCCATGCGGGGGAAGGAGATACGGTCGTGGCGGAAAGCCTCGTTCACAACCTCGTTGGCGGCATTGACAATGCAGGGCATGTTGCCACCTCGGCATAGCGACTCAAAGGCCAGTGCCAGGCAGCGGAAGCGTTTCAGGTCGGGCTCAAAGAACTCCAGGGAATGACTGCTGAAGAGGTCCAGGCGTTCACCGTTGAGTGACAGTCGCTCGGGGAAAGAGAAGGCATATTGGATGGGTAGCCGCATGTCAGGAACACCCAGCTGTGCCTTCACAGAACCGTCACAGAACTGTACGGCGCTGTGAACGATGCTCTGGGGGTGCACCAGCACTTGAATTTTCTCCGCTGGAACACCGAAAAGCCATTTTGCCTCGATAACTTCAAATCCTTTGTTCATCAGTGTGGCGGAGTCGATGGTAATCTTTGCGCCCATTTCCCAGGTGGGATGGCGCAGGGCATCGGCAGCTTTCACCGTGGACATCTGTTCGTCAGAGAACAGACGGAACGGACCACCGGAACAGGTGAGCAGAATCTTCTCTATCTCGTTGTCACCTTCGCCCACCAGACTTTGGAAGATGGCTGAGTGCTCACTGTCAACGGGCAGGATGGGTACATGGTGCTCATGAGCCAGCTTGCAGATCAGTTCGCCTGCTACCACCAGCGTCTCCTTGTTGGCCAGACAGATTTTCTTCTTGGCTTTGATGGCATGAACGGTGGGCGAAAGACCGGCAAAACCTACCATGGCGGTCAACACCATGTCGATGGGGCCAGCCTCTACAATTTCGTCCAAAGCCTTACTGCCGGCATACACCTTAATGTCGGGCTCGTCGGCCAATAGTTGTTTCAATTCATCATATCGTTCTTCATTGGCAATCACCACGGCAGCCGGCTTGAAGCAACGGGCCTGTTCTGCCAGTAGTTTAACACGGTTGTTGGCTGTCAGAGCATAGACCTCATAGCGGTCGGGGTGTTGTGAGATGACATCCAGGGCTTGTGTGCCAATAGAGCCCGTGGAGCCTAAGATACATATCTGTTGTTTCTTCATTGTAAATATATGAATCTGCGAAGATAAATAATTTTCTTTTAGTCATGGTCATTCTTCCACCAGTCCATTGGGTAGGTTGTACTTGATGAGACGCGCTTCTGCATCAATGGCCGTGATGAGGTCTTCATTGGCGGGCAGAAGCAGTTCTTGTCCATCAGGAGTTTCTACTTCAAAAAGAATGTTCAGGGTGGAGTCATCGATGGAGCGAAGGGTTCCCAAATGGCGGCCTGTGGATACGTTCTCTACGGTGAAACCGATGATTTGTGCCCATGACAAGTCTCCGTCCTTGTCAGTGTGCTCTCGTGGAAAGAAGACGTTGCAGCCCGTCAGTTCGCGGGCCTGCTCCACGTTGTCAATGTCACAAAATTTCATCAGTACCGTGCCGTTACCATGAAATCGATATTCTTCTATGAAGAAAGGAACAAGAATGCCGTCGATTTCCAGTACGAGGTATTCGGCATCAGTGGTGTCGAAAATATCATCGTCGAACTGAAAAGACAGTTCGCCGTGCAAGCCGTGGGGCTTGCCAATCTTTCCGATTTTAAAGACGTCTTCTTTCTTGATCATTGTAGTCTCTCGATGTGGGCTCCCAATTTGTTCAGGCGCCCTTCGATGTTTTCGTAGCCACGGTCGATCTGTGCGATGTTGGCAATGCGGCTGGTGCCGTTGGCACTGAGGGCGGCAATAAGCAAGGCAATACCGGCACGAATGTCAGGGCTTGTCATACGACCGGCGCGCAGCTGACGCTGGTTGTTGTGCCCGATGACTACGGCGCGGTGAGGGTCGCAGAGGATGATTTGTGCTCCCATGTCGATAAGTTTGTCAACAAAGAACAGGCGACTTTCAAACATCTTCTGGTGGAACAGTACACTTCCTTCGGCTTGGGTCGCCACGACCAGCAATACAGACAGCAGGTCTGGCGTCAGTCCTGGCCAGGGGGCGTCAGCCAGTGTCATGATGGTGCCGTCGATGAAAGAGTCTATCTGATAGGAGTCGTGGCGAGGAACAAAGAGGTCGTCTCCTTTTATCTCGATGGTGATGCCCAGACGGCGGAAAGCATCGGGAATGATACCTAAGTCTTTCACGGAAGCATTCTTGATACAAATGCCGTCTCCCACCATGGCAGCCATGCCGATAAACGAGCCTACCTCAATCATGTCGGGCAGAATGCGGTGGGTGGCGCCATGCAGTTGCTTTACGCCGACAATAGTAAGCAGGTTGGAGGCAATGCCACTGATATTAGCACCCATGCTGTTGAGTAAATGGCAGAGCTGTTGGATGTAGGGCTCGCAGGCCGCATTGTAGATGGTTGTGGTGCCCTCTGCCATGACAGCTGCCATGATGATATTGGCGGTTCCGGTAACAGAAGCTTCATCGAGCAGCATATAGCAGCCTTTGAGTTGCTGGGCCTCTATGTGATAGACGTTGCGCTTCTCCTCGTACTCAAAGTGCGCACCCAGATGTTTGAAGCCCAGGAAATGAGTGTCCAGTCGGCGCCGCCCAATCTTGTCGCCACCAGGTTCCGCAATGGTAGCACGACCGAAGCGTCCGAGCAGTGGACCAATAAGCAACACACTGCCGCGCAGGGCAGAGCATTTACGAACAAACTCGGTGCTGTCTAAGTAATCAAGGTTAATGTTGTCGGCCTTGAAAATATAGTCGTTAGCACTGAGGCGGGTGACGGAAACGCCGATATCGCGTAGCAGTTGAATAAGGTTGTTCACATCAAGGATGTTGGGAATGTTCTTGATGTGAACTTCTTCATCGGTGAGCAGCACACTGCTGATGACCTGCAGGGCTTCGTTCTTGGCACCTTGCGGGGTGATTTCTCCATGCAGCCGGTGGCCGCCTTCAATGATAAACTCCATGTGTGCGGATAGATGAATCTAAGGTTTGTGTTTATTTCTTTTTGCGTCTTCGCTCATTGGAAGGTTCTGGGCGAAAGTCCATCTTATCAAACTTGAAATTACTGAGATCGAGTTGAATCTTTCCGTCGGTGAAACGGGCCAAGTCCGAGGCCACCTTCTCGTTGTCTGATGAGCCGTTGCTCCACTGTATCAGACAACGCTTCATTTGGTTGGCGGTGACGCGGACGAGTTCGTCGCGTTCCGGACCTTCAGGCATAGTCTTGAGTTTCTCGAACATCTCAAACAACAAGTGACCATAGTGGCGCACGGCAATCTTGTTCATGGGGTAGTTGAGCGGTTCCGGTTTGGAAGCGATCTGTGCTGCCTTGCTGATGTCAAAGGGCCAGTCTATGTCCAATTGGAAGCGGCTCATCAGGGCAAGGTGGTCCCAAAGCTTGTGTTCGTAGTCGGCATTCTGGTGGTTTTGAGGGAACATGCGGTCCATAATGCTGATAATACTCTCGGCACATCGTTGACGCTCGGCCTTGGTGGGCAGTGCAACGGCATGATCAATCATGAGCTGTATCTCCCTTCCGTATTCGGGCAGCACCAATTGTTCGCGCTGCGTGTTGTAGTCTAATCCTTGTATATTCATGTATCAAAGTAATTTCTTGGGTGTCTTGGCTACAAAATCTTTCAGGTAGTAAGGCACGAAGTAGGCCACATCTTCAAACTGGCCGTCGAAGAACCGACGCTCTGCTAAGGGGAACATCCATTGTGCCAGAGGTTCTATGCCTTCAATGAGGTGCGCATTGGGGTGGTTGATGGTATCCATGCATTTGGCGGCACCATTGCCGAAGAAATAGATCGGGTGCTCGTCAAGGAAAGAGCGGTAGGTATCGGCATCGACGACATCGGCCTGGATGCTACGCACCTCTTTCAGTGACCGATTGAAGACCTGGGCATAGACCTCCATGCGACGGGCATCAATCATCGGACATAGCAGAGCATCTTCCTCCTTGACTTTTTCTGACAAAAGCACTGGCACACAGAGCAGGGGCAGGGTAGGAACGGCAACGAGTTTGGCATCGCGGCCATAGCAAATACCTTTTGCCATGGAAACCCCTATTCGCAGTCCAGTATAGGACCCAGGTCCGCAACTGACGGCTACGGCATCCAACGTCAGCAGATTGGTGTCGATAAAAGAGAGGGCTTCGTCAACGAAGACGCCGCTCTTGACGGCGTGGTTTGGTCCCTCGTGGTCTTCACGGCTGAAAACGCAGGCTCCGTCTTGGCTGACTGCCACAGAGCAAACATTGGTGCTTGTTTCAATGTGTAATATACACGACATGTCTTGTTTCTTCTTTCTTTGAAATTGCAAAGTTAATCATTTTCCACCCAACGGCCAATGTTTTATAAGAAATTAACGAAAAAGTATCTCACGCACACGCTCATTCATCTTTTTTTATTACCTTTGCACTCATAATACAACATTGTTACTATGATACAATCCATGACAGGCTACGGCAAGGCCGTCGTAACCTACAAAGAAAAAAAGATTTATGTTGAGGTCAAATCGCTCAACAGCAAACAGCTGGATTTGTCAACGCGCATTGCTCCACTCTACCGTGAGAAGGAAATGGAGATCAGACAAATGGTGAGTGCTGCCCTTGTCAGAGGAAAGGTTGATTTTGCCATCTGGATAGAGAAGGAGGCGGGTTGTGAGGCAACGCCTATCAATGCCGCTCTTGTTGAGAATTACTACCATCAGTTGAAGGCGATAGCCACAAAGGCAGGCATTCCCGAACCAGAAGACTGGTTTGTGACACTGTTGCGTCTGCCAGACGTTACCAACAAGACTGAGGTGGAAGTACTCGACGAGGAAGAGTGGAAGGCTGCCCGTACAGCAGTCCAGCAGGCATTAGATGCACTCTGTGAATTCCGCCGTCAGGAGGGTGCTGCCCTGCAGCGTAAGTTTGAAGAGAAGATAGATAATATCGGACAACTGTTGGCAAGCATCGAACCTTACGAGAAGAGCCGTGTGGAGAAGATACGCAACCGCATCGTGGAAGGACTGAAGGAAATTCCTGAGGCCGACTATGACAAAAACCGGTTGGAGCAGGAACTTATTTATTACATTGAGAAACTGGACATCAGTGAGGAGAAACAGCGACTTGCCAATCACTTGAAATATTTCCGTGAGACCATGGAGGGGTCTGACGCACAAGGCAAGAAACTTGGTTTTATTGCCCAGGAGATGGGGCGCGAAATCAATACGACAGGTTCCAAGAGCAATCAGGCAGAGATGCAAAACATCGTTGTCATGATGAAAGACGAACTGGAACAAATCAAAGAACAAGTACTCAACGCACTATGAAACGGGGAAAATTGATCATTGTCTCTGCCCCCTCGGGTTCAGGCAAAAGCACTATTGTTCAGTGGCTCATGAACGAACATCCGGAACTGCACCTGGCATTTTCCGTGTCGTGTACCAGTCGTGCACCGCGTGGCACAGAACAGAACGGAGTGGAATATTTCTTCCTCTCGGCCGAGGAGTTTCGTCAGCGCATTGCTGCCGACGAGTTTCTGGAGTATGAGGAAGTCTATGAGAATCGTTTCTATGGCACCTTGAAAGAACAGGTGGACCGCCAGCGCAACGCTGGTCAGAATGTGGTCTTCGATGTCGATGTGAAGGGGGGCTGCAACATCAAGAAATACTATGGCGACGAAGCCCTGAGTCTGTTCATCCAGCCGCCGTCGGTGGACGAATTACGCAAGAGACTGGAGGGCCGGGGTACCGATACCCCCGAGGCTATCGAGACCCGACTGGCCAAGGCTTCCTATGAGCTAACTTTCGCACCGCAGTTCGACCGCATTATTGTCAACGATGACTTGGAGACTGCTAAGGCTGAGGCTTTGACAGTGGTTGGTGAATTTGTTAGTAAATAATAAAATGACTATAAGGCGTCGCATAGGTATATATGGCGGTTCCTTCAACCCCATTCACAACGGACATATCGCCTTGGCACGACAAATCCAGCGCCAGGCCTGCCTGGACGAGGTGTGGATGATGGTATCGCCACAGAATCCCTTGAAACAGGGCGACAATGACCTGCTGGACGATCAGCTACGCTGGGAGATGACTTGTGAGGCTCTGAAGGATGAACCAGGACTGAGGGCTTGCGACGTGGAGTTGCAGCTTCCCAAACCGTCCTATACCTGGCATACCCTGCAGGTACTGGAACGCCAATATCCAGACGAGGCGTTCACTTTGGTGATAGGGGCCGACAACTGGCAACTCTTTCCCCGCTGGTATCATAGCAACGATATCTTGAAACGCTACCCTGTGGTGGTCTATCCCCGAGAGGGATATCCTATTAAACAGAATGATCTGCCGGAGAACGTCCTGCTGATGGACACTGAACTCTACTTAGTCAGCAGCACCGACATACGCCGCCGCATACGCGAAGGTCTGCCCATTGACCAGCTGGTGCCAAAGGCCATTGCGGCAAGGGCAACACGCTATTATCAAACCCAGCCGACATGAAAAAGAAACGTCAGAGAATCATGCAGATACTGGCTTTGGCATTCCGCCCCATTCAGCAGAATGCGTATTTCTTCGTGTTCATGTATCTGCTGGGACTGGTGAGCGCTTGGACAACACTTCCGAGTTTCAAGGGAGCCCATCTCTATACTAACCTGTATCAAGAACTTTTTTTCGACCTCTACCTGCTCTGCTTTGTACTCACGTTACTGCCCCGTCGTGTCAGGCGGTGGAGCCGCCTGCTTCTCTGCATTGTCTTTTATGCAGTGACTATCATTGATGTCTATTGTTTCTCGAAATATGGTTCCACCCTTACGCCCACCATGCTATTGCTGGTGGGAGAGACCGATGCCCGCGAGGCAGGAGAGTTCCTGACTACCTGCCTGTCGGTTGAAACTCTCACAAACGGGGTGGGATGGGTGCTGCTGCTGGCAACGGCTCATCTATTGATGGCCTGTTGGCTGGGACCACTTTTGTTTTCCAAGTTGCCACGGGGCGTCCTCCAGAGACTATCCTCCACAAGTCTGCAAGCTTTCTGTGGCATCGCCGTTGCTATTCTGATGGTGTGGTGCGGTCTGGTGAGCTGGCACAACAAGGAGGTGACCTGCACATTGTTGACCCGTCAGACAATAGGTGAGGTGGAGCATGAACTGACACGCTCCGACCGTGCGGCTCTCTACCTGCCTGTCCACCGTCTGGTGTTCAGTGTCTATGCCAACACACTCACGGCCCAGCAGCTGGAGGTGCTCATCGCTGCTAAAGACAAGGCCGTGGTGGATAGCTGTTCATACCGCTCTCCCCATATCGTGCTGATCATTGGCGAGAGCTATGGCCGCCATCACGCTCAGCAGTATGGCTACTTCATGCCGACAACGCCGCGCCAGCTGGCACGTGAAAAAACGGGCAGACTGGTAAAATTTACGGATGTCGTGGCTCCATGGAATCTGACGAGCTTTGTCTTCAAAAATGTTTTCTCCATGCATGTCGTAGGACAACAGGGTGAGTGGTGTGACTATCCGCTCTTCCCGCAACTCTTCCGCAAGGCCGGCTATGAGGTGGCGTTCCTGACCAACCAATTTCTTCCCAAGGCTCGTGAGGCGGTGTATGACTTTAGCGGAGGCTTCTTCCTAAATAACCCGGAGCTCAGCGAGGCCATGTTCGATGTGCGTAACGAGAAGACCCACCGCTACGATGAGGGACTCTTAAAAGATTACGACCAGTTGCTGGGCAACGATTCCTTACATAAAGCCGGTGGTGACATCACCATTCATCCCCGACTGACCATCTTCCACCTGCTTGGTCAGCATCTGTCTTATAAGACCCGATACCCGCGAAGTCGCTGCCGCTTCCGTGCCGATGACTACAAGGAACGTCGGCCGGAGCTCTCTGTCCGTCAACGGGGCGTGCTGGCTGACTATGATAATGCCTGCCTCTACAATGACTCTATTGTAGATCAGATATGCCGTCGTTTTGAACAGGAAGATGCCGTCGTCATCTATATGCCCGACCATGGTGAGGAGTGCTATGAGGGCAAACGCGGTATTGTCTGTCGCAACCATTCGGCGGCCATCGACTATGACCTGGCACACTTCGAATTTGAGATACCCTTCTGGATATGGTGCTCCAAACCGTATGTACGCAACCACCCCGATCTCTTCCGACAGATGGTGGCAGCCAAAGACCGGCGACTGATGACCGACGCACTGCCACACCTGCTGCTCTACTTGGCAGGCATCGCCTCACCCGACTATCACGAAGAGTACAATGTGCTCTCCCCCAATTACCATGAGCGACGTCCGAGAATCCTGAAGAATACCACTGACTACGATGGGTTGAAACCACCGGTCAACGCTCATCTATAAATTTTCATTTTCATCTTTAATCTTTCAAAGTGAACATCCTCCTTAACAGAACAGAATGTGCCGCCCTGCGCGGCTTGGCCATCATCGGAATCTTCCTGCACAACTACTGTCATTGGCTGGGAGGCATCGTCCGTGAGAACGAGTACCAGTTCCACCAGCGAAATGTCGATGGCCTGCAGTATGCCCTGAACCATCCCGACCTCTACCTGCCGGTACACCTGCTGTCGTTCTTCGGACATTACGGAGTGCCCCTGTTTCTCTTTCTCAGTGCCTATGGATTGGTGTTGAAATATGAGAGTTCTCCGGCGCTCATCCAGGGCTCGCGCTATTATGACGGAGCGTGGACGTTCATCCGCCGTCACTTCACAAAACTATGGCTGATGATGTTTGTCGGTTTTGCCGCTTTCATCTTGATAGATACCATCACACCCGGTGCCCGCCACTATGAGGTGCGCGATATTCTGGGACAACTCACCATGCTGAACAACTTCAATGTCAGACCTGACAAAGACATTTGGCCGGGACCCTACTGGTTCTTCGGACTGATGATACAGCTCTATATCGTTTACAGGCTGCTTCTCTATCGCCGTCACTGGGGGTGGACACTGGCCCTGATGGTGGTGTGCACGGCTATCCAGATGGCTTGTGCACCGGAGGGAGAGGCCCTGAACCGTTGGCGCTACAATTGTGTGGGAGGCATGCTGCCCTTCGGCTTCGGACTACTTTGTGCACGTATGCCGATGCAACTGTCAAAAGGATACTGCTGGCTCTTTGCCGTGGTGTCGCTGATGCTCATCTACTCACAGAGCATGAGCTACTACTCCTGGTTCTTCGTGCCGGTCATGGTCTGTGCCTTCGGCTTCACTTTCGTTAAGGTGCTGCCATCATGGTTGCTGAAGGGCCTGGCCTGGATGGGAGGCATCTCGGCAGCCCTCTTCGTGTGCCACCCCGTCACTCGTAAAATCATCATCAGCCACTATCGTGGTGACATCTATGCCGGACTGTTGTTGTATATCATCGGCAGCATCGCACTGGCATGGCTCTTCCGCGAAGTGATGAACAGAATCAACAGAAAACCATGAAACTGCCAAGAATAGAACTGTCAACCATTAGCCGCTATCGCGGTGAACTGATGGGAGCGGCCATGCTTTTCATCATTCTCTTCCACGTCTATCTGCCCCGCGCAGATGCCTTCTTCGGCTTGCGGCGCATGGGTAACGTGGGAGTCGATATGTTTTTCTTCCTGAGCGGATTGGGCCTCTGGTTCTCCTGGACCAAACTTCTCAAGACCGATTCTTCCTCGGGGCTTCCCTCTCCGTCGAGAAGGATCAGAGAAGGACTTTCCTCCTTCTACCAACGCCGTTTCCGCCGCATCTATCCGGCCTGGCTTATCATGGCCAGCCTCTTCTATATTCCCGACTTTCTGAACCATGGCGGTCATAGCGTGTCGTTTGTAGATATGCTGGGCGACATCCTTGTCAACTGGGATTTCTGGCTGCACGACGAGCTGACGTTCTGGTATATCCCTGCCACCATGATGCTCTACCTCGTGGCACCGTTCTATATGATGCTCATCCAGCGCCATCCTGTCTATCGGTGGCTGCCAGTGGCCATGGTCATGTGGTGTGTGACGGTGCAGTGGGTCACACCCATCCATCAGACCGTGGGACATATCGAGATATTCTGGAGCCGGGTACCAATCTTCTTCATCGGCATCAACATGGGTGAAGCCGTCCGACGTAAGGACTCGCTCGACGGTGCAGCCTTTTGGTTGTTGCTCCTGCTATTCGCCATGTCGCTGGGACCGAGTCTCTATCTGGAACAGTATCGTCACGGACGCTTTCCCCTGTTTGTGGAGCGCATGCTCTATATTCCTCTGACGGTGAGTGGCATCCTGCTGCTGAACCTGTTGCTCGCCCGCCTGCCGGAGCGCATCTGCCAGGCACTGCGCTTCGTGGGGACCGTCAGCCTGGAGGTCTATCTCATACACGTTCACTTTGTGTTACGCTATATCGAACCCTACCGCTTAGGCTACTGGCCCACCGCACTGCTCTGTATCGCCGTCACCCTGCCTCTGGCCTGGCTGCTCCACCGCCTGCTGAAACCTGTCACAGGCTGATAAGAGTCTAACAACAAAACTTCAGTATATGAAAAATCTTCTGAAACTTATACGTCCCAAGCAATGGAGCAAGAACGTCTTCGTACTGGTCCCCATGTTCTTTGGTGGCAAACTGTTTGACGTACCGTCGCTGCAGGCTGCCTTCATCACGTTCTTCGCCTTTTGTTTTGCGGCATCGTCTATCTATTGCTTCAACGACTTGGTAGATGTTGAGGCCGACCGTCGCCATCCGGTGAAATGCCACCGCCCTGTGGCGTCGGGTGCTGTCAGCGTGGCCAAGGCCTACATCCTGATGATGTTTATGTTTGCCCTCTCCATGCTGACGATGACCTTGTTGGAGGGACGGTCCTGGACGGCAACGGCCATCGTGCTGTTCTACTGGCTGCTGAACATTGCCTACTGCAAGAAGCTCAAGGATTATGCCATCATCGATGTCTGCGTCATCGCCTTCGGCTTCGTGCTCCGCATTCTGGTCGGCGGCATCGCCGTCGGCGTGCAGCTCACCAGTTGGATTGTGCTGATGACATTCCTGCTGACACTCTTCCTGTCGTTCACCAAGCGGCGCGACGATGTGATTCGCATGAACCAGACGGGCGAGGCTCCCCGCAAGAACACCATTCGCTACAACGAGACTTTCATCAACCAGGCCATCACCATCACAGGTGCCGTCATGCTGGTGTGCTACATCATGTACACGGTGTCGCCGGAGGTGGTGAGCCGCTTCAGCACAAGCCATCTCTACCTGACGAGCGTCTTCGTGCTGCTGGGCCTGCTGCGGTTCATCCAGATAGCCGTGGTCGATGAGAAGAGCGGCGACCCCACCAAGGTCATCCTGCTCGACCGTTTCATCCAGTTCGTCGTGGTGGGCTGGGGACTCATGTTTCTGCTCATCATCTACTTCAAACAACTCTGGAGCGTCATCACCTCTTTATTGAACTGACATCATGGAATCGTTGAAAAGATTCATCTATGCCTACGACTTCGACGGGACGCTGACCAGCAGCGACTCGCTTCTGGCCTTCATCCGCTATGCCAAAGGTGACCTGCGCTTCTGGTTGGGCATGCTGTGGTTCAGTCCGCTGTTTGTCCTGATGAAACTGGGCCATTACTCCAACAGTCGTGTTAAGGAGAAGGTGCTCACGCTCTTCTTCCGTGGCACCCGCATTGAAGACTTCAATGAACGATGCCGACAGTTTGCCGCCAGTCACCAGCACATTTTCCGCCCGAAGGGGATTGAGGACCTGAAGGGACATCTCGCTAAGGTAGCAGCAAGCAGACTGCCTGAAGATGGTGTGTTCGTTGTCAGTGCCAGTCCGAGCAACTGGGTGAAACCGTTCTTCAGCGACCTTGGGCTGACGGCGGAGGAGATGCGACGCCTGCATTTCCTCTGTACGGAGATGGAGGTTGTTGAAGGTCGTGTCACGGGAAAGTTCTCTACCCCCAACTGCTACGGCCCCGAGAAAGTGAGAAGACTCAAGGAGCAACTGCGGCTGACACGCAGTCTCTATATCATCACGGCTTATGGAGACAGCCGGGGCGACAAGGAGTTGCTCGGCTTTGCCGATGTGAGCCATTTCAAACCCTTCAGAGAATGATGAAGAGAGAGAGCCTGTTACAACTTTTCGTGGAGGCACGGCGCTTCATCGTGGTCGGAGTGGCAGCCGTGGCCATTCAGTATGGAGTCTATCTCCTGTTGCTGCAGTGGCTGCAGCCGGTCGTTGCCAACACGCTGGGCTACATCGTCAGCTTCCTGTTCAACTATATAGCCTCTACGAAATACACGTTCCGGGTGAAGTCATCGGCGCGTCACGGAGTGGGCTTCGCCTTCTCCCACCTGGTGAACTACATCCTTCAGAGCCTCCTGCTCGTCTTCTTCCTGTGGACAGGACTACAGAAAGGGTGGGCCATGTTGCCGGTCTTCGCCATCTGTGTGCCAACCAACTTCGTCCTGGTACGCTACTTCTTAAAACATTAAAAAACGATTGATTCCGTCATACGCATGATTAAGAAAGGTTTACAACTTCTCCGCATCCGACGCGATGAACGCTGGCTGGCTTTGTCGGCAGCAGTGGTGCTCACGGCACTCAACGCGATGGTCATCCTTCGCTACTTCGACAAGTTCACTCCCCTGGCGAAATACTATTGGCCCTTGTTCATCCACAACTTCCACGTCTCGGGCTTCGACCCCATCACCTACTCGGTGCTCTCCTATTGGTCCACGGGCTATAATGTCTTTCGCCATCCGCTCTTGGCGTTCTTCATGTATCCCGCCAACCAGCTGAACCAGGCGGTCATGATGCTCTTTGGCGTGAACGGAGCCCAGTTTGTCATGGCTCTCATACTCATCGTCTGTGGAGTCTATTCCTTCTTGTTCCTCTATCGTATTTTGCACGAAGTCATCGGCACGGGGCGCCGTGATGCGCTGTTGCTGACCTGGTTTGGGTTCTCCATGGCCTATGTCATGTTGTCGATGATGGTGCCCGACCACTTCTCATTGTCTATGTGCATGCTGCTCTTCACGCTCTATGTCTGTGGACTGCAGATGAAAAAGCGCCATCCGCTGCGTGTGCGCCACTGTGTGTTACTGTTCTTCCTGACGGCGGGCATTTCACTGAACAATGGCATCAAGGTGTTCCTCGGAGCCCTGTTTGTCAACGGCCGCCGCTTCTTCAGACCCAAGTTCCTGCTGGTGGCCGTCATCCTGCCCTCTGTCCTCATCTGGGGCTTCGCCCGATGGGAGTATGCCCACTTCGTGTGGCCGAAGGAGGTGGCACGCAAGGAGGCCAAGGTGAAGAAAGACAAGGCTCTGCGGGCGAAGCTCTATCAGGCTTATGCCGATACTGCACAGGTGAAAGACTCTGCACAGATTGAGGCTGGCGTGAAGAAGATTATCAGGCAGCGTGCCATGGCGAAATATAAGAGCGACCACCAGAAACCCATCCATACGCACTCTGGAAAGCCGATTGCCAAGGGACAGTTTATCGGGTGGACGGACATCACCACGTCGCGCTGGGACACGGCCGTAGAGAATCTCTTCGGCGAGGGAATCCAGTTGCACCAGGACTACCTGCTGGGCGACACGCTGCGGAAGCGGCCCGTCATCGTGCACTACCGCTGGGTGGCATGCTATGTGGTGGAAGCCGTCATCGTCCTGCTCTTCCTCACAGGCATTTGGTTTGGCCGCCGTGAGCGCTTCCTTTGGCTGTTCCTCTCCTTCTTTGCCTACGACATGCTGCTTCACATGGGGTTGGGCTTCGGCATCAATGAGGTTTACATCATGTCTGCCCACTGGCTCTTCGTCATGCCTCTCTCCATCGGCTACCTGCTGAGGCCCTCGTCATCCCTCAACCGGCGGACTTCTGTCAGCCTGATAACGAGACTCTTGATTCTTGCCATCACCCTCTGGCTCTGGGGGTATAATGTCACCCTTGTCGCCTCTTATCTGTTATAGTCATGACGAAAGCATCAACCATTCTCCGTTTCGTGAAGCGTCACGGCCACTTCCTGGCTGCCCTGCTGGTCATCCTGTTGCTCAATGCCCTGCTGGTCTATAAGTATATGGATATCTTCATGCCTCATCAGAAGGTGGGCTACTATACGTTGTTCCACAAGTATTTCCAGATGTCGGGCTTCGATAATTTCAGCCATATCACCCTTTCCAACGGCCGACTCTTCTATGCCTTGGCGCGCCATCCGCTCTACGGTGTCGTGCTCTATCCGCTCTATTGGCTCAACGAATGGCTCATGCAGCAGACAGATGTTGACTACGCGCTGCCGCTGTTGGCGGGTGTCAATGTCGTGGCGGCCTTCCTTGCGTACCTTTTTATTTATAGAACACTTCGTTTCATGGTCGTAAAAGCTGATGCCGTCTTGCTCACCTGGTTTTTCTTCTCCCTGGCCTATGTCATGCTCGCCATCATGGTGCCCGACCATTTCTGTCTCTCCCTGATGCTGCTCAGCTTTACGCTCTACCTCTCCGCCTGTGCCCTCCACTCTTCCCGTCGTCGCCCTATACCCTTCCTCACCAGTTGCCTCCTCTTCATGGCCACCGCCGGTATCTCGCTTACCAACGGGGCCAAGGTGTGGACGGCACAGCTCTTTGCCCAGCGTCCCCTTTCAGTCATCCGTCACCTGGTGTTGCCGTTTCTTGTAGGCGGTGCCGTTTTGTTGGGAGCCTATTACTGGCAGTACGAAACCATCATCGTTCCCCAAGACCGTCAGATAGACAAGATTGAGCAGGCGGTCCTGAAGAAGAGTGCCAAGCAGAGAGAAGCCATCGCCCGCCACCAGCAGCTGAAGAAAGAACATAGCGGAAAAGCCCTTGCAGAAAAGGGTGTGCTCAGCTGGACCGATGTCACCACGTCGCGATGGGATACCGCTGTGGAAAACCTCTTTGGCGAGTCTTTCCAGCTTCACCAAGACCATCTCTTGCAAGATACTCTCCGCAACCGTCCCGTTTTCGTCAGCTACCGATTGCCCCTGCAATACTTCATAGAGGCCTTCATCCTCCTGTTGTTGCTCCTCGGCATTTGGGCCGGCCGCCGCCAGCGACTGCTGTGGATCTGTCTTTCGTGGTTCGCCCTCGACATGTTCCTCCACATGGTGCTTGGTTTCGGCATCAACGAGATCTACATCATGACAGTCCACTGGGCCCTCCTCCTCCCCGTCTCATACGCCTGCCTTCTTGCCAAACTGACCCGAAGTCTTCCCCGTCCCTTCTCCTTCATTACGCAAGCCTCAGCTCTTGCTCTCACACGTTTCTCCATCCTTCTTCTCACCGTCTGGCTGTGGTTCTACAACGGCAGCCTCGTCGTTGAATATTGCCTCCATCAGCTCCACTTTAAGTAGGATGCCAATGCCCGCATTGCACGCTCGATTTGAGCTAAGGAGTGATTTCTACCGTCTTTTCACGAGGTAGAGAGTGCCGTGTTGGCTCTTCTTGTGAGAGAGCCCGTCAAGGTTCATCAGCCATCGCCCGAAAGCCCGCAGGTTGGACTTCATGGCGCTGCCTGCCACGCTCCTGATGTGCGAGTAGATGGCGGTGGCGGTGAGATATTCGCCGTCGTGCTCACTGGTGGCCGGCTCGAAACAGTCGAAGAAGAACTCCTCCACGGGCTGACGCATCTGGAAGCGGCGGTTGCTCTCCATGATGAGTGCCGTCTGCTCGGAATCGAACCAGTAGGGCTCACCCTCCATAATGGCTTCAAAGGCCTGTGCGTAGAGCTGCTGGTGGTCGATACGCCGGCCTATGTTGATGGGGCCGGTGAGCTCGACGCCAATGAAGCGGCGGCAGCCCGAGGGGTCGGCCAGGATGTCGGTCATGTTGGCCGTGGCGATGAATGAGGCCAGGCGGGGGAAGATTTCCACATGGCGGCCGTAGGGACGTTTCATCTTGACGTTGGCCAATTGGATGACGTTTTTCAGAAACCCCTCCTGTATCTTGGCTGGTATGGCGTTGAACTCATCGAGGTTGATGAGCAGAAACTGGCTCATGGCCTGCAGCACGGCCTTCTTGTCACCAATGACGAGATTGTCGTTGTAGCCCCATTGCAGCTCTCCGGGTATGAGCAACTTGCAGAAAGTCGATTTGTTGAAACCCTGGCGGGAGATGAGCAGTGGTGCCACACTGTTGCCGTAGCGGCGGCTACGCCCCATCCATTGGGCCACCATACCGAGAAACCAGGTGTAGAACCAGTCTTCCCAGTGCTCGTTGTCGGTGGGCACGAGGCGTGCCAAGGAGCGGATGTGGTCTTTCCCGTCCCACTTGCCATGCACGCTCCAGAGGTAGTCATCTACAGGATTGTAGTTCTTGACCATATTCGATGTGACAAAGCGGCTTACGTCCTTGTCCCAAACGTTGAGACCTGACAGACGGGCTTCCATGGCAAAGCTGTTTCTGGCACGCTCGTCCACGGGGATGAAGTCTGTGCCGGAGTCCTTCCTGCGATATTCGGTGTAGCCCATGATGGTGTTGTGGCGCATCTCGTAGCGGTCTCGCAGGAAGGCGATGAGCTGTGCCGTACCGTGACTTATTTCCTCCCGTGTGTCGTCGTCGCTGTAGGTATCGGAAGGCTGTGGTGCTTCGGCCTCTGAGTCGGGTGGCAACATGGCGGGTACCTTGATGGGCAGGGCCTTCATGTTCAGGTAGGGACTGGTGTCGAGGGGCAGGCGGAAGCTGACGGCAGCAGCCTGTTCCCTTCCAGTGGGCAGGAGGCTGTCGCCAACCTCAAAGAGGGTGACGGGACGAGGCATGATGCCGTTGTAAAGGGCGGCTGCCATGTGGTAGGCACGGCGGTAGAAGGCGGTGGCCTCGTCTTCTGTCTGCGGCACGCTGCCATCCTCCTGCACGGCACATACGAGTATCTTCACGCTCTGCCCACTGGCTCCGGTGAAGGCGGCCAGTGTCATCGGCATGCGTGCAGCGACTTTCTTCACCTCTTCGGCCTCGTGATGGCTGCCAAGCTTCCCGATGCTGAGTAGCACCAGACCGTTCACGGTCTTCAGGATGCAGTCCTGCTCCTTGCTCTTGCCGAGTTCGACGAAGGGATAGACACGCGGCAGCTTGTGCATGTCGGCAAAGCTGAGGCGGTAGCCCTCACCGCTGTTGTCGGCAATCATTTGCCGCAAGGCTCCCACCGTTCCTTCTTTCGTGTCGTGGCAGATGCGGTCAATAAAGGTTTCTATACTGAGCACGCGAACGTGCTGCTGGTTGTTTTTGTCTTGTCTGATCAATGTAAACTTCATGTTGAAATGTATTAAGGTATCGGGACACTTTGAACAGGTTGTCCGGACTGGTTGACCGGGGCCTCCGGACAGAGTGTCCGGGGCGTCGGGACAGAGTGTCCGGGCCATCGGGACAAGTTGTCCGGAGGCCCTTCGGACACCCCAAGGACCGCTAAAAGGGCTGATGGTCAATAGAAGACGATGGCACTTCGGTAGTGGTCGAACCTGATAGGGTCGTTGTATCCGAATTTGCGGAAGAGGTTCTCAATCCACTGCTGCTGCTTCACGCTGAGCTTCCTGTCTCCGTTGCGGTAGCGGTAGTAGTTCGACCGCCCGTTTAGGTAGCGGGTGATGGCTCCCTTGATGTCATCGTAATGAGTTTTCAGCACCTTGTCATAGATGTGGCTGAAACCCCATGCCACGCGTTCGGTCCTGATGGCGAAGAAGCGTGAGCAGTTGCCGTCGCGCCAGGCCAGCGGCGTTACGCACATGGCCTCATGAACCTCGTCGGCCTGTTCGTCGGCCGCCACTTGTGCAGCCCGGTGGCGCAGGCATTCTGACTTGCGCGGACAGGCATCGTTGAAGCAGAGGGTCCACTGGAAAGGAATGTCACTGAAGTTGAAAGTAATGTTCTCCATAAGCTGTTGATAAAGATGAAAAGGGTTAATAAATAGATCCTAAAAACACTCGTCGCATAGTCTTCTATGCACTTACAAAGATACTAAATTTTCAGACCAAAAACAAGAATTTTTGAGCCCTAAAATCGCGATTTAAGAAATATTAACTCATTTCCTCACAATTTCCTCACACCTCACAAAGCCTTTATTTATCGGATTCCCGGCTCATGGAATGAGGAAATGAGGAAAAAATTAAAAATAAAAATTACTGAGTGCGCGCACGCGCGCGTGCGCGTGAACTTTCTTTCGTATGGCGTACGGCGACACGGAAATTGTGTACCTTTGTTCCGAGGTTAGTTGTTTGTACATATGCAATGTGGGTTAGATGACCAGACTGCGTTATTTTGAGAATTTCGGCATAATCCATATTACCGAGTGGAATAAAGCCAAATTACCGAAAGGAAACAATCCAAATTACCGAACAATATTCAGCCAAATTACCGAATACAAATAAAAAGTATTATTTTTGCAGCAGATTTCTATAAAAATGCGAAGGGCTTGAAGGGAAGAAGATGTGCCTTTCTCTGATGTAACTTCCCGTTATGTAGGCCCTATTATCGAAAAAGTACTGGGTCTCCGATGTACGTCATTCGGCTACCAGTACGGCGAGATTGCTGGTTCGCTGGCACGCATCACTATTAGTTGCGGATTTTAGGTTACCTTCGCCTCGAAAAAAGCCCTTACAAATAGCGGCGGCTATTTATAAGGGCAGCGGGAAGCTTCGATTGCTTATTGCAGTCTGAAAGTTATTTAACGCGCGCTCGATGAATACAGTTTGATGTCAGTTTGAATGTACTTGGCCATAGATGCCAGGCATCATCATGAAAAATTATAGCTATTATTTGTGGAATTATAGCTATTATTCTCTCAATTATAGCTAAAATTTAATTTCCTGTGCCGTAGAAGACAAAAGAGCTGATGGCATATCAGGGCTTCATCTTTGCCTTTTCTGGAATTCGTCGAACTCACGTTATTTATTGCAGCTTGAAGGTTTTCTGTTGATTTCCGTTTTCATCTTAAGTGTCTGAGTTTCTCCCATAACAGAGGCCACTATGGTCTGGTTAATGGTCAGCTCCTTTACGATGCCGTCTGTTGTGACAACTCCATTTCTCTCGACAATCATATCCCAGGAGTCAAAGTAAGCAAGTATCTCTTTCGAAATTCCGCCCAGTTCACCGACTGCGGCCTGTTGGCCATTAGCATAAGCAGCCAGCTCTTCCTTGCCAAACTTGCCAGAAGTGGTCTGTCTGAGAACATACTCCCCGTCTGTCGCTGACGGCTGCAATAATGTCTTTTGTTCCATTCCTGAGAGCCCCTTTGTTGTCACCTCCTGACCGATGGTTTGCGGCAAGTCGGACAAGACATAAGAATCGACCTGACTGAGCAAGCTTTTTTCATTAATGCCAGATTGTAGCATTGGCACAATCATACCGACAAGCGGTCTCAACTGGTCAGCCGCCTGAGCCATCTTTGCGCCTTTTTTTGCTATTTTATTTAGCAACGCTTCGAATAACTCTGGCACGGCAGCACGAATCTCTTCATGATTCTCTACGCCAATAGCTTTCCCCCTTGATACCTGACGATAGGACGAAACATCGTCTGGAACTGCTCCATGAGCTCAGCCACCATCGCTTGCGTATCATTATCCATCTTTCTGTCCTTTATGAAATCAGTAGTAAGATACTCAATTCGTGCGTTGTCGGCATCGGCTGAAAGTACGACCATACGCACCTTGGCCGTGGCTACTTTGTTTTCTACGTCGGTCTCTTTGACCTGGAAGAACACGGTGTCATTCTTATGAAACCGATAATTGATCTGTCCTTGTGCCGTACTACTAACCAACAAAAGGCCAAGGAGCATTAAACAGGAAACAAATTTATATTTCATCTTTCTACTTAATTATCAAATCGGGGTGAAAATTCTTTTTGGCCGGTGCCGACTTCCGTGTTTCTGCTAATCTGAATAATACGGGAAGCGTGAAGCGTACGCGCACGGCCTGTCCGTTCTGTTTACCAGGACTCCAGCGCGGCATGGACTTAACCACGCGCACGGCTTCCTTGTCGAGTGATGGGTCAACGGAGCGTACCACCTTTACGTCGGTGATGGAGCCGTCGCGCTCAACCACGAACTGTACGATGACGCAGCCTTGCACACCGTTCTCCTGTGCTACGACAGGATACTTGATGTTGTCGCCAATCCACTTCTCCAGGGCAGCCGGACCGCCGGGAAACTCTGGCATCTGCTCTACGACGTCGAAGACCTTCACTCCATCGCCGCCTGCTGCTCCCGCATGAGGTATCGCCTTTATCGGAGTTACGTCTTGTTTCGCAGCAAGAGACTGACTCATCTTTTTTAACCGCAAGGCGAAAACGGCTTCTTTCTTCACAGGAACTCCTTCTTCGTAGGCCGGTTGCCACTTCGGCATATCCATACAAGCTGCCAACAGCTGAGTTTCAGGGGCAGAACCTGTCTTTTTCACAATTTTCGGCTCACTTACGATTCCATTCTTCTGAACCACAACAGATAACATAACAGTGTCGGCCTCTTCAGCATCCGAAGCAAGTCTTACTACTCGCTTGAAATAGTCATTCAATCCTTGCTGACCATGAAGAAAAGCTGGAGTTTCGATAGTACCCAGTTTATTCCACCCCACAAGCTGCTTGAAGTAATCGGTGAAATTCGGCTCACTCTCCTCATTGAAAAGAAACCGGCCCTCGAGTTTAGCCGACAGAAGTTGCAAACAACGATTCTCAGCATAGAGACTCACATCCAGACCAAAATGCCAACTAAGTTTCTTTGCGATGTCAGGCACAAAGATTTCTTGCAGTCCCACAATCTGATTATTCTTGGGATCAAATATAAAATAGCGGTCAGTACCTTTGCGTAGCATGTCAAACTGTGCTAATTGTTTCTTTCCTTCTTCAGTATTATTATTTAAGCGACCTCTGAGATAATCTGCAATATAAAAGTTACTTTTCAGGTAGTAACAAATAAAGCGCCCGTCAGGTTCGCAGACTTTCTTAAGCATGAAAGACATTGACGGCAGATGCTCACCAGTAACATTATCATACCTAACATGCCACAACTTCCTGAATCTGCTGAAACTGACTGACAAACTATCTGTCTCATCACCAAAAAGAAGCATTGATACATACCTGTCAACAACTGTATAGCCCGTTGACTCAAGTTGGTTCTTAACGATAATGGGAGTTCCCCCTAAAACATCTGCTACCATCATATTGTCAGACTGATCTGTCCTTATTATTTCCGTCTGCTCATTGCCTGTTACCGTTTCGCCCATGACCGATATTTCGGTTGCACTGACGATGGTCAGACGATTAACGATGCCATTCTTCGCAAGCATGCCGCTTTTCTGCACATTGATGGTCACTGCATCGACACTGTCAATAATGGCACTGAGCGCTTCGCCAATCGCATCACTCAGTTGCTCTATGCTGCCCTCTTGGCCGGTAGCAGCCTTCTTTTCGGTCAATGCTTTAAGCTTGGCCTTGTCGAGCTTTGTGTTGGCCAACTGTCTAAAAGAGTATTCCCCATTTGCGGCTGTCGGCTCCACAATCGTTGTCTTCTCAATGCCCGACTCGTTTTCCACGATTTGCTTGCCTGTATCTTTCAGATAGAAAGTCTGCAGAAAATCCTGATATTGCGTTATTACACTCTTCTCGGTAATCGCCTTCTGTATCATCCCCACAAGCATGTCGGTCAAGGGCTTCATCTGTTCGACAATTTTCAGACTCTCCCCTTTCTTCTTAACCTCGGCGCTCAATACCTCATTCATCAAGTTTGGCACTGCGGCACGTATCTCAGCCATATTCTCCACACCGACAGGCTTACCATCTTGATAGTTGATGACGGCATGCGACATCATCTTCACCTGTTCCAAAATGGCAGCTATCTGTTCTTGGGTTAAATTCTGCAACTGAGCATTGCCCGTAATAGGAGTTTCGTAGTCATAGGTGCTGAACTCAACTTTCATTTTAGCAGCCTCGGCTGAGAGGACCTTTAAGCGCACTTTCCAAAGAATGGCCTTGCCTTCATCAGTGGTATGTTTCACCTGAAAGACTGCAGCATCATTTTTCTGCAACTGATTGCTGACTTGACACCACGCCATATTGCAAACCAACAGCAGACAAGATAGAATCAAACTTATTCTGTTCATTTTCCATTAATTTTAGCTTATCATTTCACAATTATTGTCTATTATCGGCACAAATATAGCAACAATATCCCATATATTCAAAAAACAGAATAAAAACTTCCTATTTCCATATTTACCTAAATTCCGCAGCACTTTAGTTCATTTATTTTTCTAAGTTCCTGAGCAACAAAAAGTTCTTGCTGTGTCAAGCGGCAGAGCCGAGCGGCCCAGGATTTTGCCATGTCAGATTTTTTACTTACCTTAGTGCTGCGTTTAAAGACAAGCAAAATCATCAATGGCATGGCAAAAGTACAAATAAAAATCTGAGAGAATCACTCCTTTTGGAGGAATATTTCACGTGAGAGAGCTGTTTTCCCGTTTTGTAGATCCTATTATCGACAAAGTACTGGGTCTCCGATGTACGTCATTCGGCTACCAGTACGGCGAGATTGCTGGTTCGCTGGCAAGCATCTACTTTTGTACCGGTGACTGCGTGGAGGACAAAAGAAATAAAGGAATACGAGCACATCAGAAAGGAATACCAGCAGAAATTGGCTGACAGGATGGGGGCATGAACAGTGGATGGAAGATAACGAGATACCAGGCTCAGCAAATACTTGTGCCATAGAAGAAAACTCTTTCACGGTAGATGATACGCAAATTCTGCGTGAGCAGGGTGTGGCGATGGTTCCCGTCGGTCGCTCCCTGCTGGAGTGTGTGGAAATGGCAGACCATTTTTGCTCTTTCGACTACATGTCAGGGCATTTATGTGGCAAGGCTATTTTTGTTTCCAGTTGTAATTTTTCTTCTTTTTCCTTTTTCATTTCCAGTTTTTTTTCTTAATTTTACCCCCGATTCTCAAAGTCATGAGCTTCTGGGCATGTGGCAGACGTGTCTGTTTCCGCCCACAACAAGTGACAGCCCACGCCAAGCCTCTCCAACGATGCTCAAATGTGCGGGTCGTTTTGTTTTTATAGAATGAGCAATAGGATCCCATTCCAAAAGCCGTACACCAGTGCGCACGACCTTGTCAGTCTCTTGCAGTCAAGAGGATTGACAGTTACTGATACTGCCAAGGCTGAGAGTTATCTCGAATATATAGGCTATTATCGCTTGTCAGCCTATATGTATCCTTTGCTACAGATACCGAAGGAGCATTATCGCTATAAACCGAACACTACGTTCAGCCAAGTGATGATGCTCTATCGTTTCGACAAGAAACTTCGTCTGCTTATCTTCAATGAGATAGAAAAGATTCCTGCTCACGGGCATCATTGCTGTGGTTGTGGCAATCGTATGCTTCCTCGTGCGGCGCTATTGTGATTATCACGACATAAATCATAAAAAACGATCATAAAAAATGGGACGAACAATGAGACAACGAAGAATGAATGCCCCTGGCTGGGGTCATTCTCTGGCAGTCTTTGCAGCCATGTTGCTGCTGGCGCTGCTGCCACAGCGGGCGGCGGCCACACATGTTGACGACACCTGGAAGTATCAGGTGATGCTCAACGGGTCGAACACCATCCGCATCTCTGCACCCGTCTATGACATGGACGGTGCCGACTGCTGGGTGGACAACGGCAACCTGAAGGTAACGTGGACCGATGACAGCGGAACCCACACTGAGACCTGCTTCCACTGGCAGCGCGACGGCGACACCGACAATGACAACAAGGACATCTGGATACACTTCCGCACCGACATGGGCGGAAGCATCGAAGTGACGCAGGGAAATTCCTCCAACCACTTCACCCTGACCAAGACCGATGGCGACATCCAGCGTCTGGTATATCGCAACAACGACGGCAAGACCTTCAACGTATATGCCGTGTGGCGCGTGCCCTACGCCCTGATGGGAAAGCAGTTGACGTTCAAGTGGGACGTCCACCGCGACGGCAACAGCCGTGATGCCATGAACGTTCCGGGACTGGAAGACGTGCCCATCACCATGCCTGATGCCCAGGAAATAGTTACACCACAGGTGACCACGGCCACCCTCTCCTACAGCGAGAGCGGCAAGCTGGAACTGCCCTGGTTCATCGCATCCACCAATCTGACAAAAGTCAGCTATGAGTACACCGACCACGACGGTAATGCCGTCAGCAAGGACATGCCCACCGACGCCAATGCCGGCACAATCTACCTCGATGCCACCGTGCCCCACGACAACTTTCGCATCGTCGTGAGCTATAAGGACAGAGACGACAACGAAATAGAAAATGTGTCGTCGCAGGTACAAGACCTGCCGGTGCTCCATGCCCCCATAGGACTCACAGCCACACCAATCGGCAACAATCGGGCAGCGGTACGACTGACATGGGACATCCTCTATCCCGGTACCGACGACCTGACCGAGACCGACTTCTTCGAAGTGCAACGGTCGCTCACCGGCGAGGAAGCCGACTTCGTGTCCATCGGGTCGGTACCCTTTATGGTTATGTCCGACAATCAGAGTTTTGATTTTACCGATAGCACGCTCGTCGAGGCCATCACTGCCGAGCAACTCAAGAACGGCGGCACACTCGACCGACTGACATATCGCATCCGCCGCGCTATAACCGAGAACTGGGGGTGGGAAGGCAACAACTGCGCAGCACAGACATCATGCGTTGTTGACGACATCCACCTGCTACGAATCGCAACATACGATGCCAAGTGGGAGGACGAGAGAGCACATACAGTTCGTGTCTCGTGGAACTATGCCAACGAGCACAATGCCGTGTGGGACAATCGTGCCAAACTGAAACTGCGCGTCATGATGAAGAACCGCGCAGGAGAAGTGGTCGATTCAATGCTCTACGACCTCACTACCCAAGAACGACAGCAACGCTACAAGGTGGTACTCCTTTCTCGTCCTTGCGTGGATTATGACATCAAGGTCTATGTCGAGCAAGGCACTTCACCAATTTCTACATGGGATGACATAGAACCCTATTTCTTCGCCATCCGCACAGCCGATGACTGGAACACTTTCTGCCAAAAGGTACAGGTAGCACGTGGGCAATACGACGTAAATGCCCGCCTCTATGCCGACATCACCATCACCAACAGTTGTGGTAACACCTATCCGTTCCGTGGCAACTTCGACGGCAATGGCCACACGCTGAATGTAGCAATAAATAATGTAACTATAGATTACGAAGCTCCGTTCAGATATGCTAAAGACTACACCATCAAGGACCTGACCGTCACAGGCTCTGTCCGTGGCTATTCCAATACTTCAGGACTGGTGGGTCATAGCAATGCCAGTGAGGGGCAACGCAACTCAATCATGAACTGCAAAATATCTGCTACCATTAGCAGCAACCGCTATTCCGCAGGCGGAATCATTGGTCACGGCAACAGCGCCAACCACGATATCAACAACTGCCTGTTTAATGGAAAACTCATGGTCGGCAATGCAGGAGGCAACGATCGAATTGGTGGTGCCATCATCGGCAGGGAGGACGGCGGCACCAGCAACCGCATCACCAACTGCTTGGAAGCTGGTACGTATCAAGGTTTCAACTTCACCAATCTGTGTTTCGCCAACAAAACAGGGTATAATAACGGTGGCAACAACACAAACAACTGGAGCACGCACGGATGGGGATACGATGCAAGCGGGAAATCGGCCGACGAACTGCTTGCAGCGCTTGGCAGCGGCTGGACAAAAGTGGGCGATGCAATTGTGCCAAAAACCACAACGGTAGCCGAACCTATCGCCACCTATCCAACACCAACATTACCAACTTTCCATCACGAAAGCATAGGCAAGATAGACCCGATGCTGAAGACAGAAACACGGCAAAGCAGCGTGCTGCTCGTCTGGGAGACCGACGGCAACCCCATCGACTACTTCACGGTGATGCGTCGCCCACAAGGAACTGACGATAGTGCATGGAAAGAAGTGGAAACCGATATCGACCAGCTGAGCTACGAGGACAAGTCCGTGTCACCATTGGAAGACTATGAATATAAGGTACGTGCAACTAATGACTGCGAAGGCATAAGCTATACCGAGACAAATGTGACACCAGGCGCCTGCAAGCACACCGGCCTCTTGGAAGGCTACGTGCGCTTCAACGACGGCACGGGCATTCCCAACATCACGGTTGAGATTGTGCCACAGGGCGGAGGCACAAAAGTGACAGCCAAGACCGACGAAAGCGGCTACTACAAAGCCGACTCGCTGTCGTATATGGGAGAGAAGAGCGTGACATACATAGTGACGCCCGTTTCGGAGGGTAGCATCAAGCTGGAGCGCGAATCATATAGCGTGACATTCAACAACGAGAGCAACCACGAGCAGGTACACGAGTTTACCGTGACCAACGGATTGGGCTTCAGCGCCTACGTGATGTACGACGGCACGAGTATCCCAGTGAAGGGAGCTCACTTTGTGGTAAACGGCCAGCCGATATACAATGCTGCCGGAAAGTTGGTGGAGACAGACTTCGAGGGTCGTGCCGACTTCCAGGTGTTGAGCGGAGTGAACAACACCATTCAAGTGCAGATGCCTGATCACCAATTCGTGGGCAACGGCTACTACAAGAGCTCCGACGGAGTGGTACTCACCGACAAGGTGGCACAGGCCTACTTCTACGATGCCACGCTGGTGAAACTCACCGGCCGTGTCGTGGGAGGCAAGGATCAAGGCTCGCTGCCGCTCGACAACAATCTCTCGCACAACAACCTGGGCGACAACCTGACGATGGTGCTCACCCTCGAGGGCGACAACACGTCGTGGCTGGTCTATGACAACCTGAACCCGACAAAGAGCTCACGGCAACTCACGTTCGACCACCCGGGCGGCAAGAGCCACAAGACCATAGCCGATGTGCAACGCAAACGCATGGTAGTAAAGCCAGACAGCGTGACTGGCGAATACGTGCTGATGCTGCCGCCCGTACGATGGAAAGTGCAGCAGGTGTATTGCGAGGGCTATCCAACGCTGTTCCAAGACGGACAGGTGAGCGAGGTCATCGACCTGACGGAGAGTCTCACGCCCGACACCGTGAAGTATGAAGGCACCTTTGTCAGTGCAGACGGCATCAGCGTCTATCAGCCACAAGAAATCTACAACTATCGCTACGACCGCATCTATCACTCACCGGTAGAAATAACCTACCGACAGATAGGCTATGACACCTTCGACTATTTCGGCGACAAGAGCTATGTCGCCATGACAGCCGGAGGCGACAAGGTGACCGTGCCACTGGCCTATGAGGCCATGAAGGAATACAAGGAGTATTTCAACCCCTTTGACCATTACACCCATACGCCCAAACTGACACCAACAGATGCCAGCCATGTAAAGGCAGGAGCGGAGTCATACAAGATGATGTTCGACGGCAACACGAACACCAAATGGTGTGTCGTCTCCAATACATCAAGGTGGTGGGTAGAATTCAACACCGAAGCGCCACGCAGCCTCAAGTCGCTCAACCTGACCACCGGTAACGACACGGAGATTTACGACGGTCGTAACCCCAAGGCCATGCGTCTGCTCGGCAAAGCCAATCAGGACGATGAATGGACAACACTGATGGAAACCGCCGACAGCAAAATGGGAGCCTTCAACTGTCAGACATATAACTTCAATGTACCCAACCACACCTTCTGCCAGTACTTCCGTCTGGAGGTCCTCAGTTCGACATGGGGTAATATCGGAACCTACGAGGGCTATGAGCTTCAGCTGAGTGAGCTGTCGCTGACCTGCCGAGGCAAGGAAGACAATGATCCTGCCGAAGATCATGGACCAGAGCCTGTCATGGCCGGCACTGCCGACTACACCTTCGGCTACCCTGTGTTCAGTTTGGAGCGCCGCTATCCCATCGAGATACAAGTGGCCGAACGCTACCTATATAATAATGATGCACGCGCTAACAAGGAAGACCTGGTGAAGATAGGCGGCGGGCAAGTGACCATACACAACGGCATGCAGAACGGCCAGCAACGGCAGACGGTGGAGCTGGACGAGAAAGGTCGGGGCATCTATTACCTTGCAGCCGACCAAACCACACGCCTGCTGACAGGTGAAAACGCATTGAAGACCGTGACAATGACCCTGACCCAGGACGGCACTACCTATGAGGCCAAACCACTCAAGGGATATGTGCTTAACATGTTTGCCATGAGTGGCTCTATGGATGCCATCTCGGTTGACAAGCCTCTGCTCATCGACATCCTGCGCGACCCCCCTGGCAACGCCAGCACCGCCACGTTGTCGAAAGGGTCGAAACTGAAGTTCAACTACACCGTAGATATGAAGTTCCAGGCCGGTGTCAAACTATCATTTGGTACAGGTACCGCCCTTGACAACTATTCGGGCATGGTGGCGGCTACTACCGAGTATGGTATCATCAACTCCGGTAAGTCACAAAACTGGATTGACCTTGGCATCATCACCAGTGGTTCGGGCAAGAAAGCCTACAGCTATACGATGAACGTGGGCGAGGACATCACCACCAGTAGCAGTGGCACGATGATAGGAGCCGATGCCGACCTCTACATAGGCGTAGTACAGAACATGATGGTGACGCCTATGTCCACCATACGCGCTATCCCCGACAATATGTACCGCCAGATGCTGGGTCGGACAGATGGCAGCAAGATAACCGTGCAAGAAGACGCGACTGGCATGTCGAGTACCATCACAAGCAAGTACGGCACACTCGTCCACATTGCCGAGGGCCGCGATGCCAACGACTCCGTCTATCACCTGGTGCGCGACGAGTCGCTGGGCTACGGGCCTCAGGTGAAGTCGCAGTTCATCCACTCGCAGAAGCACATCCTTTCAGAACTGCTGCCCAAACTGGCCGATGAAATCCTCGCACTCATCTTCACCGGAACCCGTGAAGAGGCTAAGAGACAGGCCGATGCCACGGGCAAAGTTGTCTATTGGTCGAAGGTGCCACGCGACGATGCCAACTTCGGATTGGACTACGAGAAAATAGAACCCGCCGTCAGCCAAGGGATAACCGACGAAGTAGCACAGAAACTGGATATATTCAAGTCATGGATAGAAATGATTTGTGTGAACGAATCAGAAAAACTATGTGCCTACGACCTGGTAGCCAACTACGACGTTGACGGTGGCTCGAAGGTGACCTACAATGAGACATTCGAGAGCGAATACAGCGTGGCACAAAACCTCAACTATCCATTCACCACCGCCGACTACTTTGGCGAAGACGGCACCGACCGCTGGGATAGGCTGGCCAAGGCTGGTGCAGTGCTGTTGTCACAGCCCGCTCTGGGAACAGTGTTAAAGATGCTTGGTAGTAAGTTGAGTGAGTTGACTGGCGGCAAAGTGACCGGTGATGGTACGAACCAAAACAACAAAGTTCAACAGAACAGCGTGGAACTGAATTTTGCCGGCACAGCCTTCAAATTTGGCATTACTCCTGTGGTGGAATACTCCAGCACTGGCACTTACGGTACAACCCACAACTACACCCGCAAGGAAAGCTTTACTATCTCGATGGATGCCAAGAGTCACTTGCTCTTCGATGTCTATCGCGTCAGAACAGAAGTCACCGACACTACGACAAACAGCAAAAACTTTGAGGTGTTCCACAACGACAATTTCGACGATTGGCTGGAAATTGTCAACAATCATGTAAACAGTGGCGTGAACTACACGGATGTTATCTATCCGCGCAGTTTCGTCTATCGCACACGCGGAGGTGCCACTGCCAACGTGTGGGAAAATGAGCGCCGCACACAGGTGTACCACCCCGGCACCATACTCGACGAACGGACCAAGAAGATCTGCAACCCGAAGATTATGCTTGACAAGCAGAGCGTGAGCGGTGTGGCTATCGGCGACCCCGCACGCTTCAAGGTCTATCTCACCAACGAGAGTGAACAGCCCGAGGCGGCCACCGGCGCACTGACGATGTTCACCTTCATCCAGGATATGGAGTCTAATCCCAAAGGCGCCAAAATCTTCATCGACGGAGCACCGCTGACGGGTACGGGCATGACCGTCGTCCTTTACCCCGGCAAAGTCATGGAGAAAACAATGGAGGTATATGCCGGTGAGGAGTTTGACTACGAAGGTCTGAAGATCGGCGTTGCATCGCAAGGCGACTTCGCCAACACACAGAACTATGTGAGTTTCGACGTGCACTACCTGCACGAGGCAGGACCGGTGCTCATCGCACAGCCGGGCGACAAATGGGTGATGAACACCAATGCCCAGTATGACGATAAGCGTGGCTGGTTCCTGCCCGTCACCATCAATGGTTTCAACAAGCACCAGCACAACTTCGACCACATCGAGTTCCAGTATAAGGAATCGCTGCGGGGCGAAGACTCATGGACCAATCTCTGTTCCTACTATGCCGACTCGACTCTGATGGCTCAGTCCAGTGGTGTGCGCGAGATGATACCCGAGAACGGAAACATCACTACCCACTTCTACGGAGAGGGCACCGTGATGGAGAAGGCCTACGACCTCAGGGCCGTGCTGTACTGTAGAAACGGCAACTCGTTCCTCACTACGGCATCGCCCATCATCAGTGGCGTGAAGGATACGCGCCGGCCACAGTTGTTCGGAACTCCCGAGCCAAAGAGCGGCGTGCTGACGCTGGGTGACAACATCATCTTCAACTTCTCGGAGGATATTGAACACAACTACCTGAGTTCCATCACCAACTTCGAGGTGAAGGGTGAGGTGAACAACGATAATGTGACGGAGTCCGTCTCATTGCAATTCGACGGCAAGGCCAGCGTGGAGACAGAAGCACGCCGCAACTTCAGCGGCAAGAGCCTGACCGTCGATCTCATGGTAAAACCCGATGAGACGGGCCGCGACATGCCAGTCTTCTCACACGGAACCAATGGTAAGAAACTGCAATTATGGCTCACCGCCAGCCTAAAGCTGAAGGCTGTCATCAACGACAATGAATACCTCTCAGACTCAGCCATCGTGAAGGGAGCCTTTACACAGGTGGCGATGAGCATCAACAAGGAAGACAGTACGCTGACATTCTACAATGGCGGCAAGCAGATAGGTGCATGCACTATGGTGGAACCCTATAACGGTACAGGCACACTCATCTTCGGACGCACCAACGAGAACGACCCCAGTGAAAGCTCCTACTACAAGGGACGCATGATGGAAGCCCGACTGTGGTACCGAGCCATGACGGGCGGACTGATTGGCACTACATACGGTTCGAAACGACTGACTGGCTATGAGATGGGCCTCGTCGATTACTATCCGATGAATGAAGGTATGGGCAACTACGCGCTTGACAAGACGCAAGGTGCCAATGCCACACTGAAAGGAGCCTCGTGGGCCATGCCACGCGGATTGTCACTGCGCGTAGAGAATGACGACAAGGGTATCGCCCTGACACAGGATGCCTTGAACCGCACCGCTGAGCAGGACTATACGCTGATGATGTGGTTCAAGACCGATGCCGAAGGACGCGGCGTCCTCGTCTCGAACGGTGCTGGGCGCAGAGATGAAATCAATGCTGAAAATCAGTTCTGCTTAGGTTTCGAAGCCGAGAAACTGCTCTACAAGACCCACGGCATGACGGTGGACGTACCGGGTGACTGGAGCGACGGACAATGGCACCACCTGGCCATGACCGTAAACCGTGCATTCAATGTGGCCAATATCTATGTAGATCAGATGCTTCGTTCCACATTTGCAGCCGACTCCCTGGGCGGCATCAGTGGCGGACACCCCCTCATCGGTGCTGCGCGCTATGACATGCCCAATGAGGAAAATGGGGTGTCCACCCTCGATACACGCAATTGGTTGACGGGTAATGTCGATGAACTGTGCTTCTTCGCACAGGCCCTGCCGCTAACGCTCATACAGAGCTACGCAACAAAAAGCCCGAACGGCGACGAAGTGGGTCTGCTGACCTATCTCTCCTTCGACAGGCAAGAACGCCAGAAAGACAACGAACTGGAACTGGTGGCCTATCCCTACAGCAAGAAGCTCTATCTTGACGACAATGGCAACGTGCGCTATGAACTCGACCCCATAACGAGGCAACCGACAGATACATTAGTACGCGACTATGTATTCGTCGCCTCGCCCGAGGAAATCATCGCCCGCATCACAGGCGAGACAGCGGCTCCCGTGGTGCCCAACGAGCAGCTGAAGAACCTGAACTTCAGCTTCGTGGGTAAGGACAACCAGCTCTATGTGGGCATCAACGAGAGTAACGCCCGCCTGAACCGCCGTAATATCTATGTGACGCTGCGCGACGTGGAGGACAAAAACGGCAACGCGATGGCTTCGCCGCAGACGGCTTGCTACTATGTAACAAACAGTTCACTGCAGTGGATGAGCAACCGCTACACGCAACCTGTGACCTACGGCAACGGAGGATCCATCTATCTCGTAATTGCCAACAACAGCGCTACCAGCCACATGTACACCATCGAGAACTGTCCGTCATGGTTGAAGCTCGACAAGTACACCGACCGCATCGCTCCCCAGGATTGGGTATCTATCCATGGAACGGTGAACCCCGACCTGAACGTGGGCACCTATGACGAGATCCTCTACCTGGTTGACGAGGAAGGTGTCTCTGAGCCGCTTTACCTGACAGTGACCGTTGAGGCCAATCTGCCCGAATGGGCATGGAACATAGACAGCGAACTGCTGGAGAACTCGATGAATATCATCGGACGTGTGTATATAAACGACCAGATAGACATCGAACCCCGTGACATCGTAGGAGCATTCGACCGCAACAACGTCTGTCATGGCTTCACAAGAGTGGAATACTCTGCCAAGACCGGTGAGAGCGATGTCTTCCTGACCGCCTACGACAACCAGGTCCAAGGTCGTGAGCTCTACTTCAAATTGTGGCAGTACTCCACAGGCCTCGAGCTGACACTGACGGCGAACGACATGCAGACGATAACCTTCAAAGCAGACTCCATCGCAGGCCTCGACAAGCCGGTGATATTCAAAGGCGGCACGAGTTATGTACAGATGATAAACCTGAAAGAAGGCTGGAACTGGATATCGTTCAATGTTAAGAACGAGCAGATGGAAAACCTCGACCTTCTCTTGGGAGGACTGCCTTGGCAAGAGGGCGACATGCTGACGGAACTGAACGGAAAAGCCACGCTGCTCTACGAGAATGGTCACTGGCTGTCATCCGAATCGACTACCGGCATCAGGCTGACGCACAAGACAGCCTACGCAGTGAAAGTTTCACAGGACTACGAGTTCCCCATTGCAGGTGAGTTGATAAAGGCTTCGGACGAGCGCACCATCTGGGTAGGCAAGGGATGGAACGCCATCGGCTACACACCCATGTTGAACCTGCCCTTGGAGACAGCTCTTAGCGACTACTACGACAAGGCCGAACCGGGCGACGTCATCAAGAGTCACGACCAGTTTGCCTACTTCTCCATCGATGGCGGTGTGGGTAGCTGGCGCGGCAACATGAAATACATGAAACCGGGCGAGGGCTACATGCTGCTGCGCAAAGGCAGTGACGAGGTGAGTTTCCGCTATCCGTTCTACGAGCCGGGCAGCATCTTCCTCGATGAGTGGGCTACGTCTGACGCTCATGCCACCGCTCCTGCTCGCACCATGACCACCATGACGGTGAGTGCCGTGGTGGAGGGCTTCGAAACCGAGGAGGGCGACCGCTTAGTGGCATACGCCGACGGCCAACTTGTTGGTGAGGCCACTGTGCGCAGCACTGCCGGCACAGAGACTCCCGAACCTCTCTATCTGAGCATTGGCGGCGACAGACCTGCCGGAATATGGTTTGCCATCGAGCGCGACGGCGAGATGATTGCCGCCACAGGCGAACAGATGGAGTACCGGGCTAACGCCGTGGTCGGCAGTCCCGACGAACCGACCAAAATCAGTTTCGCCCATGCCGACATCGCCGATGGCAAGTGGTACACCGTGAGTGGTATCCGCCTGTCGGAGCGACCCACCGCACGGGGTGTGTATATCTTCAATGGTAAGAAAATCGTAATCAAATAAAAACATGAACAGAAACAGATTATACATGGCCGTCGTTCTGCTGGCAAGCCTCACCTTCGGGGCTTGCGGCAGCGATGACCATGAGCCGATGGGCAAGGGCTACTTCGTCGCATCGGTCAGCGAGGCCCCCACATGGCAGATAGACTGGCAGGCCAACGACAGCCGTCCCGACTGGCAGGAACCCAACATCCAGAACTATGAGAACTGGGGCATCATGAAGGTGCAGATAGAAGACGAACTGAAGCCCTACGCCAGCGTCGATGACCGTCTGGCTCTCTTCGTGGGCGATGAGTGCCGCGGCGTACAGAGGCCTGCCATCTTTGTGGGCAGCAGCGAGACGAACACCACCACCTACCTGCTGAAGGCATGGGGCAATGAGAACGACGGTGATCAGCTGCGCGTTACGCTGAAGTATTACAATGCGAAGCTGAAGCAAGTGTTCGCCCGAACGGCGGATATTACTTACCTCGTAGGCAAAGACTTCGGTGTGGGCACCGACTTCATACCCCAGTTCACCTTCGGCTCGTCGAAGTACCCGTCGGTACAGACCTTCGTTATCACCGAGCTGTTAGCCAAAGCATCCATCAAGCCAGCTGCAGGCGACCGATATGCTGCCTTTGTAGGCGACGAGTGTCGCAGCATCGTCAGAGAAGAAGATGACAATGTGCTGACCATCTTCGGACGAAGTGAAGGTGAGAACGTCACCATTAAGTACTACCAAGCCGCCACCGGCAACATCTACACATTCCCAGATGTCGTCACGACGGAAAATCAGCAACCCTCAAACATCATCTACCAATAAGTATGAGACTAATCAAGGTTTTCTTTTAGGGTCTTCACAGAAATGTCGTGATACCAGCATCGTGCATGGCCAGCAGACGCAACTCAAAATATTTTCTGAAGTCTGATCGCTTATAACTTGCGTCTATGCGTGGCGGTCGCGGCCGAGCCACTTGTTGAGGCGACGGCGCATGGCCTGGCCGATGAGGCGGTAGTTGCCGTGCAGGAGGTTGCGGTAGAGCTCCTCTAAAGAGCGCCCCACCTTGATCCAGGGATGTCCCCAGGCATGGGTGCGATAGACACTCTCCTTGTAGGCCACGTTTTCGATGACATACTTCGGGTGGCGGAGAGGGAAGTCGAGTTCGAAGCGCTGCATGGTGAACATGCGACGCAGGCGGCGCGGAATGGTGTCAAGGGTGGCGGTGAAATGGGTGGAATCGGCCGTTACGCCCATGTTGTTCACCAGGTTGCGAGTGGGCATGATGGCCAGTCCGTTGTTCAGTAGCATGGCAGACCAGAAGATGGTTTCGTAGAAGGCTTTGCCGGCGGCGCGGTGGTCGCGGCACATCGGGAGGAAGTCTTTCCGCCAGCCGCGCTGTCGGACGAGGTCGGAGAGTTGGCGCAGGTTGTAGTCGTCATCCAGGAAGCTGTAGTGCTCATCCCACTTGTCGATGACACGCCTCCAGGAGGCCCAGCCCCAGATAGAGAAGACGCTGGTGAAGAAGTAGTCATCCGGAACGCCGGGCGTCACCTCGTCGCTGTTGAAGCCGGCAATCATCGTGATGCGCTCATCGTGTTCGTAGCGGTCGAGGAGTTCCTTGCAGAAGGGGAAGAACGACTGCGAGGGAACGTCATCGTCTTCCAGCACGATGCATTTGTCAGCCATGGAGAAGGCCCATTTCTGGGAGAGATACTCCGAGGGGTCGCAGCCGTAGTTGCGCTCTTGGTAGAGACGGTGCACGTCGCATTGCCAGTCGATGTCGGCCACCACTTGTCGGCAGGCTTCGATGCCGGCCATGTCTTTCTCTCCTCTCGGTCCGTCCTGGTAGAGGAAGAGGCGCGAGGGGCGTGCCTTGCGCACTTCGTTGAAGACCAGCTGTAGGTGGTCGGGGCGGTTGAAGAACAGGATGAGCACAGCCACGTCGATGGCGGCCTCTTTGACTTCTTGGCCTCTTGTCTCCTTGACTTCTTGATTATTCATAGATTTCGAGCTTTCCGACGTGGAGGTTTATCTTGTTGATGTCTGGCAGGCGCATGTAGTCACCGTATTTCAGGGTGAGGGCCGCATGCATGTCGTGGGGCACGGGCAGCAGGTGGCCTTCAAAGATGGTCTCGCCCAGCGGGAGGATGTCTTCCAGGTGGCGAGGGTCGTGGTAGGGGATGCCTAAGCCGTAGGTCTCGCGGATGCGGTTTTTCCTTCCGAAGAGGGGAAGGGAGCAGCAGCGGCACAGGGCACGCAGCAGGGGAAAGAACAGATGGCGGTTGAAGCGGGTGATGAGTTTCACCTTCCAGAAGTCGTGAGGGATGGTCTTCGTCGTGCTGCCGCTCTTTGGGTCGGCGGCGCGCCTCATAATCTTATAGACATGGCCCTGTGCCTTCTCCGAGAGCAGATGGATCCATAGCGGCTGCTTGTAGAAAGGAAAGATGTCGATATAGATGCCTTGTTCGCGCCAGGGGGCGCCGTAGGGGTTGTTTTCTTCCAGGAGTGAGCGGCGGTCGCGCACCTTTGCGTAGAAGAAATAGTAGTTGGGGTCAGTCTCCTGGTTTTGCAGGGCCATGGTGTCAGGCAGCTCCTGGGGCAGAATCTTCATGAGTCGCTTGTAGTCAGGCCAGAGCATCTCGATGTCCAGGTCGTCGTCCCAGGGGATGAAACCCTGGTGACGAGCAGCACCGATGAGGGTGCCACTCGAAAGCCAGTAGGGTATATGGTGTTTCTTGCAGATGCGGTCCACCTCCAAGAGGATGTCCAGCATGCGCAGCTGCTGGCGGCGCAGTTGTGAGCCGTCGGGGTTGAAACGGGCGCGGAGGGCCGCTTGGTCGATTGTTTCCATTGTCTTTGTTTTTATCGGCAGTGACACCGCTCTCCGTTCGTTATGCAATCGTGGTGCGGAAAGGGTGGAGGAGGTCATTCGAAGAGTCCCGGCATGCCGTTGTTGTCGCGAAAAATGTTTCGCCCCAGGTGCTGGTAGGCCAGCTCTGTCACCATGCGTCCCCGTGGTGTGCGTTTGAGGAATCCCTCCATGATGAGATAGGGTTCATAGACCTCTTCCACGGTGCCGGCATCTTCGCCGATGGCTGTCGCGATGGTGGAGATGCCCACGGGGCCGCCACGAAATTTATCGATGATGGTCAGCAGGATTTTGTTGTCAATCTCGTCCAGGCCATATTGGTCTATGTTCAGTGCTGTCAGGGCGATGCGTGCGATGCGGGTGTCGATGCGTCCGTTGCCTTTCACCTGCGCGAAGTCGCGCACACGGCGCAGTAGGGCATTGGCGATACGGGGCGTTCCGCGTGAGCGGCGTGATATCTCGTAGGCGGCGTCATCATCGATGGGGACGCCGAGGATGTTTGCTGAGCGCAGCAAGATGCGACGCAGTGTCTCCGGGTCGTAGTATTCCAGGTGCAGGTTGATGCCAAAGCGTGCTCGCAGGGGGGCTGTGAGCAGTCCACTGCGGGTGGTGGCACCGACGAGTGTGAAGGGGTTCAGGTCTATTTGGATGGAACGTGCCGAAGGTCCTTTGTCAATCATGATGTCGATGCGATAGTCCTCCATGGCGGAATAGAGATATTCTTCCACGACGGGTGACAGGCGGTGAATTTCATCGATGAACAGGACATCGCGCGGCTCCAGGGATGTCAGGATGCCGGCCAGGTCTCCCGGCTTGTCGAGCACGGGACCACTGGTAATCTTGAAGCCAACACCCAGTTCGTTGGCGATGATGTTGGAGAGTGTGGTCTTTCCCAGTCCCGGTGGTCCGTGCAACAGGGTGTGGTCGAGAGGCTCTCCACGATATTTTGCGGCTTCAACGAAGACTTCCAGGTTCTCCACCACACCCTGCTGACCGCTGAAGTCGTTGAATTTCAGGGGGCGCAGAGCATTTTCGAAGTCTTTTTCGGCCGATGAGAGTTTCTCTTCTCTGATGTCAAAATCTTCTGTCATGACTGCAAAGATAGACAAACTATTTTGATTATCAAAAAAAGTGTGATAAAAATCGTTGGGGAGCAGCCCTACTTTCAAGGATAGGCGGCATCACGGAAAAACCAAAATAATTTTGGTTCTTCGTGCGTTTTGTATTATCTTTGCATGCGTAATCACAAAGCAACGATGACAATGATTGCAATGACTGTCAACATTCCCAACCACGAAGTCGCTTTTTTCAAGAAGATGATAGCAAAGATGGGCTGGACATCTGTAACTTTGCAGAAGATATGAGTAAGCATCGTAGTCCCATCATTGTGCCGGAAGATACCCACGAGGTGTTGCTTCATGCCTGTTGTGCCCCGTGTTCATCGGCCATCGTGGAGTGGTTGCTGGCCCACGAGGTGCAGCCCGTCATCTATTATTTCAATCCCAATATCTTCCCGCAAGAGGAATATGACATCCGCAAGCAGGAGAGTAAGCGCCATGCCGAAAGCCTCGGTGTGCGCTGGATTGACGGCGACTACGACCACACGCGTTGGTTGGCATGTGTCAGGGGACAGGAAGGAGAGCCCGAACGGGGACGTCGCTGTGAGACCTGTTTCCAGATGAGGCTGACCAAAGCCGCTGAAGAAGCCCGGCACCAGGGAATCAGGGTCTTCACGACCACGTTAGCCTCGTCGCGATGGAAAAGCCTGGAACAGATAGAGCGGGCAGGTCTGGCAGCACAGGAAGCCGTGCCCGGCACATTCTTCTGGGCGCAAAACTGGCGCAAGGGCGGACTCTATGAGCGTCGTAACCAGCTGCTGCGAGAGTTCCAGTTCTACAACCAACAATATTGTGGCTGTGAGTTCAGTATGAGAAAGTAAGGGTCTGCTCTCGTTTTTTCGTAACTTTGGCTTCGCCGAAGTTCTTGGCACTCGGAAATGAGAAGAAAAATACACTTCTTGGGTAACTCGAAAAGAGGGGGTTTCAGAAGAAAACAGAAACCATATGGAAGAAGACAAAGATTTTCTAAGACAAGATAACAACTACCGTTCGTTGAAGGCATTCCAAAAAGCGGAGTGCATTTATGATGTGACGTTCTATTTTGCCCATAAGTATCTGAAAGCAGGCGACCGAACCATTGACCAGATGGTGCAGGCAGCACGGTCGGGAAAGCAGAATTTAGCGGAGGGGAACATTGACGGCATCACATCGCGAGAGATGGAACTGAAACTGACTAACGTGAATCGTGCATCACTTCACGAACTGCTGCTTGACTACGAGGACTATTTGCGTGTGCGTGGGCTGGAGCAATGGAAGTATGATGATCCACGCTGTATCCAGACACGAGCTTTCTGCAAGACTCATCTTGACTCTGCTGTCTATCGGGAGAAAATCAAGGAGCGTTCCGACGAGACCATCGCCAACATCGCCATCACGCTTATCCATCAGTGTGATGTACTTATTAGAGGTCTCATAGAATGGAAGAAGCGAGACTTCAAGGAGAGGGGCGGCATCAAAGAGGAGATGTACCGGGCCAGACGAGAGTGGCAGCAGAGAAATGGGTATAATGGGGGATATGGGCAGTATGGGGCTGATAGGTATAATGGGCAATATGGGCAGTATGGGGCTGATAGGTATAATGGGCAATATGGGCAGTATGGGCAAAAGCCCAATAACCCCATTAAGCCCAATAACCCCATTAAGCCCAATAACCCCATTAAGCCCAACAACCCCATTAAGCCCAACAGCCCCATTAAGCCCAACAGCCCCAAAGAGTAAGTTACTGGTTAACTCTCACGAGTTAGTGGGTAACTATAATACACATAGTGGGTAACTCGAAAAGAGAAGGGACCAACAGAAGAAAAAGACAAAACGATATGGAAGAAAACAAAGGACAAATATTGCTCTATCAGACCCCAGACGGAGAGTCACGTATAGAGGTTACGTTGCAGGGAGAGACCGTGTGGCTCAGTCTTGACCAGATGGCTGAACTGTTTCAGCGCAATAAGTCAACTATCTCCCGACACATCAAGAATGTGTTTGAGGAGGGGGAACTGAATGCTGATTCAACGGTTGCGTTTTTTGCAACAGTTCAATCAGAAGGCAAAAGGAAGGTAGAAAGGGATATTGCTTTCTACAACCTCGATATGATTATCAGCGTTGGCTATCGTGTTCATTCTTATCGGGGTGTTCAGTTCCGTATGTGGGCTACAAAGGTCTTGAAAGAATACATCGTAAAGGGATTTGCCTTGAACGATGACCTTTTGAAAAGGGCTGGGGGCGGCAACTACTTCGATGAATTGTTGGCCCGCATCCGTGACATACGATCATCGGAGAAGGTTTTCTATCGCAAGGTTCTCGAAATATATGCGCTCAGCATCGACTACGACCCAAGAGTTGAGATGACCCAAGAGTTTTTCAAGACCGTACAGAACAAGATGCACTTTGCTGTACATGGACATACAGCGGCAGAAATCATCTTTGACCGTGCTGATGCACAGAAAGATTTCATGGGCCTGACAACTTGGACTGGCGCCTTGCCAAAGAAAACAGATGCAGAGATAGCCAAAAATTATCTCTCTCAAGAGGAGATATCAACACTTAACCGTATTGTCAGCCTCTATCTCGACTTTGCAGAACTTCAGGCAGAGGAGCACCGACCTATGTATATGAAAGACTGGATTGCGATTCTTGATGATTTTCTGCGTATATCTCGCAAGGACATCTTGACACATGCCGGACGCATTTCCGCACAACTCGCCAAGGCAAAGGCTGATTCTGAATATGACAAGTTCAAAGAGCGGACAAAGAACGAGTTGACACCTGTTGAGATACATTTCATAGAACAATTTGAACGGGAACAGAAGAAACTGAGTGACAGGCGTAATCAATGTCGGAACAAAAGTCCGAAATAATTGATTAACTTTGCAGGCTAAATATGAAAAAAGTAGAACAGACAGAAGGTGCAACAAGCCTCATGAAATATTAGGAAGAGTTTTTTTGTAACTTTGCGGATTAACCGCGAAGTTCTTAGCCAAGCTAAGCGTCACAAGTGCCGGATCCTCTGGCTCGGCAAAAAAAATAAATGCGATTTATTTTGTATTGCTCTCGACTTTTCGTAACTCTGGCTTCGCCGAAGTTCTTGGCACTCGGAAATGAGAAGAAAAACAAGTTTTCCTTTTGCATTTCACTCGTTTTTTGTAACTTTGCCACTCAGTGGCGAAGTTATCATGCACTCGGCATAAAAAACAAATACATTTGTTTTGTTCTGCTCTCGTTTTTTTGTAACTTTGCCAGCAAAGTGGATTTGCTCTGATATATTTCTACGTCGTTATTACAACATCAATAATATTAAAACCTATGAGAAAAATGATTCTGACAGCTGTCCTGACAGGTCTTGTCCTGAGTGCTAATGCGGCAAAGGTCAAGAAGCAGGCAGCCCCAGCCCCGGCCCCGAAGCCGCAGGCTACGTTCACCGAGTGGAAAGACTTGCAGGTGAACGACGTGAACCGTTTCCCCATGCATGCCCACTTCTTCGCCTTCGAGAATCCCGAGTTGGCACTCAAGGGCGACATGACGAAGTCCGAGCGCTTCGTGTCGCTGCATGGACAGTGGAAGTTCAAATGGGTGGAGAACGCCGACCAGCGTCCCACTGATTTCTACAGCGTCAGCCTCGACGACTCCCAGTGGGGCACCATGCCCGTTCCCGGTATGTGGGAACTCAACGGCTATGGCGATGCTGAATATGTGAACAGCGGTTTCGCCTGGCGCGGCCACTTCAACGAAGCACCGCCTGCCGTGCCTGTGAAAGACAACCACGTCGGCTCTTACCGTAAGACCATCACCATCCCTGCAGGGTGGGAGGGCAAGCAGGTCATTGCCCACTTCGGAAGCGTCACCTCTAACATCTACCTCTATGTCAACGGCGAGTTTGCCGGCTATGCAGAAGATGCCAAGGTGGCTGCAGAGTTCGATATCACCCCGTATGTTCATACCGGTGAAAACCTCATCGCCTTCCAGACCTTCCGTTGGTGTGACGGCTCGTGGTGTGAGGACCAGGACTTCTGGCGACTCTCCGGTGTGGCTCGCGACTCATACCTCTTTGCCCGCGACAAGAACGTACACATTGACGACCTGCGCATCACGGCCTCGCTCGACGACAACTACGACAAAGGAACGCTTGACGTGAAGACCACCCTCGGCTGCGACAACAGCATCGTGACCTACAGCCTTCTCGACCAAGACGGCAAGGAAGTGCTGTCCATGCCTTCCACTTGCGGTGTTCTGCAGGCCGAAGGACTCAACGTGAAGCACTGGACGGCAGAGACCCCCAACCTCTACACCCTTGTGGCCAAGGTCTATGAGGTGCCCGCCGTCTTGAAGAAAGGTAAAAACAAGAAGCTCTCTGCCGAGGCCCTGCTGGAGTTGACCAAGAGCGAGATTGCCAAGCAGCAGCCCGTGGAAGTCATCACCCAGAAGGTGGGCTTCCGCAAGGTTGAAATCAAGAATGCCCAGTTGTTGGTCAATGGTCAGCCCGTGCTTATCAAGGGTGCCGACCGCCACGAACTCGACCCCGACGGTGGCTATGTCGTTTCGCGTGAGCGCATGATTCAGGACATCCAGATCATGAAGCGCCTGAACATCAATGCTGTGCGCACCTGTCACTATCCCGATGACCCTGTGTGGTATGAGCTTTGCGACGAATACGGACTCTACATGACCGCCGAGGCCAATCAGGAAAGTCATGGCTTTGGCTACGGCAATGAGGCAGAGGCCAAGAAGGAAAAGTTTGCCAAACAGATACTGGAGCGCAACCAGCACAACGTGATGACCTACTTCAACCATCCTGCCATCATCGTGTGGTCGCTCGGCAACGAGACGGTCAACGGCCCGAACTTCGAAGCCGCCTACGACTGGATCAAGACACAAGACCTGAGTCGTCCCGTGCAGTGGGAACAGGCTGGCCGCGAAGGTCGCAACACCGACATCTTCTGTCCGATGTACTACACCCCGTGGAGCTCGGAGGCCTACTGTAAGGATGCCAAATACCAAAAACCCCTCATCCAGTGTGAGTACAACCACACCATGGGAAATTCCTCAGGCGGTCTGAAGGAATACTGGGACCTCGTGCGCAAGTATCCGAAATATCAGGGCGGCTATATCTGGGACTTCGTTGACCAAGGTCTGCACCGGAAGCCCAACGCCAAGATGCTCAACGCTTCGCTCTCCGAACTGAATCGTGTGGCAAACCTGCCCTATACGGAGTTGAACAAGATTCACTATACCTATGGCGGCGACTACAACCGCTATGACCCCTCTGACAACAACTTCAACTGCAACGGCATCATCGGTCCCGACCGTCAGCTCAACCCCCATGCCTATGAGGTGGCCCACCAGTATCAGAACATCTGGGTGCGCCCTGTTGATCTGAAGGCCGGAAAAGTGGAAGTCTATAACGAGAACTTCTTCCGTTGCCTGAAGAACTACAAGATGGTATGGACACTGATGGTTGACGGCAAGGCCGTGCAGAACGGCGAAGTTGCCGACTTAGACGTGGCTCCGCAGAAGACTCGTGAATACACGCTGCCCTACAACCTTGACGATATGGCCAAGCGTGCCGAGGTACTGCTCAACGTCAGCTTCCGTCTGAAGACTGCCGAACCTCTCATGGCTGCCGGCCAAGAGGTGGCCTACAACCAGCTGATCATCCAGAAGTGGGGCTACAGCTGCTGTGGCTTCGAAGAGCAGACCAACGACCAGCCTTCCAAGGTTCAGCTTGAGCAGAAGAAGGGCGAGACTGTCAGCGTGTGGAACAAAAACTTCAGCGTGAAGTTCAGCAAGCAGACAGGTCTGCTGGCTGAGTACAAGGTGCTGGGCAACGACCTGTTGGGTGAGGGTGGTACCCTGCGTCCTAACTTCTGGCGTGCCGTTACCGACAACGATATGGGTGCCGGCCTGCAGCATCGCTATGAGGTATGGAAGAATCCGTCGATGACGCTCACCTCACTGACAGCAGAGAAGAACAAGAAGGCCAATTCCGTCACCGTGAAGGCTGTCTATGACATGCCCGATGTGAAGGCTCGTCTCATGATGGCCTATGTCATCATCGAGGGTGGTGCTATCCATGTCTTTGAGAAGATGACCACCGACTCCACCGCTCAGGTGAGCGACATGTTCCGCTATGGTGTCGTCATGGACATGCCCTATGCTTCTGACAATAGCAAGTTCTATGGCCGTGGTCCTATCGAGAACTACTCCGACCGTGCCACCTCGCAGAACATCGGTATCTATGAGCAGAAGGCCGATGAGCAGTTCTTCCCCTACATCCGTCCCCAGGAGACCGGCACGAAGACCGATATCCGTTGGTGGGAACAGCGCAATGCCGGTGGCTTCGGCCTGCGTATCCAGTCGTGCGACCCGTTCACAGCCAGTGCTCTTCATTACAATATCAGCGACCTGGATGAAGGTAAGAACAAGGGTCAGCGCCACTCTCCCGAGGTGCCGAAGTCTCGCTATACCGAACTCTCGCTCGACATGGTTCAGACCGGTGTGGGCGGCATCAACAGCTGGAACCAGGATGCACGTGCCCTGGCTCCCTATCGCGTGAACTACAAGGATCGCCTGTTCAAGTTCTGGCTCATCCCCGTGAAATAAAAGATGTGATTCAAGTTTCTCAGGAATGTAAATGAAATCTTCCTGAAACTTGAATCACATGATACAAACGAATGCAGCTATGCCATGACGCCTTGCAGCACCCTCGCCACTTCCTCCGCGCAGTGGCAGTCGTTGTATAGTTGTACGGCCAGTTGGCGGCCACGCTGACCCATGGCGCGTGCCTCCTCGGGGTGGGAGCGTATGAAGTCGATGGCTTTCACCCATCCCTCCGTGTCGTAGTAGTCAACAGCAATGCCGCAGCCCTCTTTCTCAAAGTCAACGGGTATCTGTGGGTTACGGCTGCAGATGATGGGCAGTCCCAGTGCCAAAGCTTCCACCACGGTGGTCAGGCCCACGGTGTATTTCGTCTTTTGGCAGCATATCACCACACAGGCGGAGCGGTTCACCTCGCGGGCCAGTTCGTAGGGAACCAGTCGGTTGCTGAAGTTCACCTCTATGTTGTCCTTGGTGTGGAGTTTCTGGAATAGTTTCTCGTAGCTGAAGCTGCCGTTGGTGGGGTTCAGGAAGATGCGAAGCGGAGCCTCCGTGCTGTTGAATGCTGTCACCAGCGTTGTCATGTCGCGTTTCTCCTTGCCGGTGGATATGAAGCCCTGCCGCCTGGCAGTGCCATCCTGCTGCATGATGCGGTCGTAGAGTTCCAGGTCGGCACCCCAGTGCGCCAAGTGCATGCGTTCGGTGCGTGCTTTCGTCGATTTCATCGAGTCCTGGATGAGTTTCTCTGAAAAGAAAAACATCTCGTCGATGCCCCGATAGAACAGTCTGCCAAGCCATTCGCGCCAACGTTGCTTCGGCGTGATGATGGGTTGGTGGTGCCAGATAACAATGGGCTTCCTGAACAGGTGCAGGGCACGGAGAAAGATGAGTGGTTCGATGCCGGTGTAGTGGGTGGCATAGAGGGCGTCGAAATGCTGTTGGCAGGTGAGCACCTTCCAGGTGGTGCGCACCATGCGTCGCCACCCGGACAGGCTGATGTCTGACGGATGCCATACGACGTCGATGCCGTGGTCCTTCAGATGGGTGGCGCCATAGAGGAAGTGGGAAGGAAAGGCTCCTTCCTCCATCCTTTTTAATATGTACTGGATGTCCTGGGTGTGATAGAAATAGACGGTCAAGGGGGAACGATCAATTAAAAATGTTAGTAATGAAAAGTCAGCGTTGAAAAGTCTCAGAGACGGCGGCGCGGCGTGCGATGTCGGTAAAGAGGATGTCGGGTAGCAGGTGGCGTGGGCAATCCACTGCCACGATGTCGGGATGCTTCATCTTCATGAGGAATACGCTGGGGCCGGTGGTGATGCTTCCCACGAAGAGCCGACAGTCCATGAGTAGCTGCATCGTGGCCATGAAGCGCACCATCTTCTCTCGTTTCTCCTCGGCGGAGGTCTGCGTAAAACTGCTGTTCACATACCCCCGTTGGTCGGGAGTGCACAGCGTAAGCCACTGGGTGGCGGGAGCACGCTGCTGCAGGTCTTGGAAAAGACGGTAGTCGTCGGTGAGCACCACGACCGGCTGTCCCTCGTTCAGGGTGGTCACCCAGCGGGCTATCTCTTCCGGCCCGATGAGGGCGCTCTCCGTCACCTTGTCACCGCCGCGCACCTGACAACCTACATACGCTTTTCCTTGTAGGTGGAGTTCTGCCGTGAGGCGATCAATGTCTTGTTGCGTCTCTTCATTCAGGTGCCATGTGATGGCGGCCATCGCTCGGAAGGCATCGATGAAACCGCCGTTAATGCCTAATTCGGGAAATGCGTAGGTCTTGCTGTAGTCGGGCTTGACGCTGTCGCTCAGCAGTACCTTCTCACCATAGCACCGGTGAGCCATCCGGCGGCCCTTTCTTCCTGTGATGAGCTGATGCAGCTTCCACAATAGTAGTTGTGGGCGGCGCTCCTGCCAAGCCACTTTCCACAGGTGGCACCACGCAGGTGCTGCTCCCACGTTGTATTTCTGGTGGAAAGCATCGCTCACCTCCTTGCAGAAAGGGAGGAAATAGTCCGTCCATCCCTTTCGGGTGCCGAAGTTGGCATCGGCAGAATAGATCTGCAGCTGCAGACGGTGGTCCAGACAGTAAATCATGGCGCAGAGCAAGGCAGAATATTCGGCAAAGAAGCCGGCCTGCTGTCCGATACGCCATACCAGTTTCTGACTGAACGACTCGTTCAAGAGGCGGTATCTCTCTGTTAGTTCTTGGTGCTGACCCATTTGAATTTTACAATTTTCGTTGCAAATTTACGATTTTTCTTTGAAGAACGGCTGATAAATGTTACTTTTGTAACATCAAACAGGTAAAATGGCAAATCAGACATTGAAAGAGAAGACGGCCCGGGGACTCCTGTGGGGAGCCTTCAGCAGTGGCAGCACGCAGGTGTTGAACATCGTCATTGGCATCTTTCTGGCCCGCCGGCTGAGTCATGACGACTACGGCATCGTGGCCATGCTGACCATCTTCACTGCCATTGCCACCAATATTCAAGACAGTGGTTTCACCAATGCGCTCATCAACCAGAAGCAGACCGACCATCGCGACCTGAACTCCGTGTTCTGGTTCAATGTGCTGACCAGCATCTGTCTGTACCTGCTGTTATTCTTCTGTTCACCGCTCATTGCTGCCTTTTTCCGCCAGCCCTGCCTGGTAGAGTTGTCAAGACTGGTGTTTCTGACCTTTGTCATCGCAGCCTTGGGCATCGTGCACAATGCCTACCTGACCAAACACCTGATGAATCGGGAGAAAGCCGTTATCGGTGTCGTGGCCTTGGTAGTGTCTGGGTGTGTGGCGCTGGTATTGGCTTATAGGGGGTGTGGCTACTGGAGTATTGCATGGCAGCAGGTGAGTTTCAACCTGGTGGTGTTGCTTGGTCGGCTCTATTATACGCCTTGGCATCCCACGCTGCACATCGACTTCAGTCCGGTTCGCCGCATGTTTCCTTTCAGTGTGCGTATCTTGGTGACCTCCATCATCAACACGCTGAGCAACAATGTGCTCACCCTGATCTTCGGACGACTCTACCAGGCGTCTCAGCTGGGCGTGTTCAATCAGGCATACCAGTGGGATTTCAAGGCCCACTCGTTTATGAATATGACCATTGCACAGGTGGCCCAGCCTGTGTTGGCAACCCTTAACGATGAGGCCGACCGGCAGCTTAGAGCCTTCCGAAAGATGCTTCGCTTTGCAGCGTTTCTCTCTTTTCCACTGATGTTTGGCCTGGCCATGGTCAGCGAAGAGTTTATCGTGCTCACCATCACAGAAAAATGGCTTCCTTCGGTGCCGTTCCTGCGGGTGTTGTGTGTCAGCGGTGCTTTTGCTCCTTTCTATGAGTTGTATCGAAACCTCGCCATCAGCGAGGGACGTTCTGATATCTATATGCGTTGCAACGTGGCCCAGATTCTGCTCTTGCTGCTGCTCATCATGGCTGTCCACCCCTGGGGCATCTGGGGTATGGTGGTGGCCTATGCGTCGCTGAACATCTTATGGCTGTTGGTATGGCAGTTGGCGACGGGTCGTCTGACGGGTCTCCGCCTGGTTGATGCGTTGTGCGATGTCATGCCTTTCCTTCTGGCGGCAGCCGCTGTCATGGCTGTGACGTACTGGTTGACGGCAGGCATCGGAAACAGGCTCTTGCTGCTTTCGGTGCGCGTCGTCTTGGCTGCAGTACTCTATGTCCTGATCATGAAGGTGGCCAGGGTGAAGATGTTAGACGAATGTATAGCATTTATTAAAAGATAACGATATGTATAAAGACAAAGTTGTGGTTTACACGTCGGGAACATTCGACATGTTCCACAGTAACCACCTGAAGATGATTGAGTATGCCCGGGGCCTGGGCGACACCCTCATAGTGGGTGTGAGTACCGATGAATTGGTCTGTTCCTACAAGCGACCGCCCATCATACCCTTTGAAGAACGCATAGCCATCATCAAGGCCCTGAAGTATCCCGACATCGTGATTCCCCAACATTCGCTCGACCACACGGAGATTGTCAAGAAACTGAATATCGACGTCTTCGTGGTGGGCGATGACTGGACAGGCAAATACGACTACCTCAAGGAGTTGGGTGTCAGCGTCTTCTACTTTCCCTATGGCGGTGGTACCTCCACCACCAGCATCAAGAAGGAAATCGTGGATCGCTACGATGAAATCAAAGGTAAGATAGACCATCAGCCCAATCCCGATATCAAATGAAGACCGCTGTCATAACAGGTGGCACCAAGGGTATCGGCCTTGGTGTTGTGCGTATGCTGGTCGGCAGAGGCTACCATGTCGTTGCCTCCTATGCTCATGATGAGGCCGCTGCCGACCGGGTGCGACAGACGTTTGGCACCCAGGTGGAACTGGTTTGTGCCGACCATAGCAAGAGAGAAAAAACCTACGCTTTCATCGACTATATTCGCCGACATGTAACCTCTGTTGACTGCATCGTCTGCAATGCAGGCATGACGGTGCGAAAGGCGTTTGTTGACACCACTGATGAAGACTGGGACGCACAGATGGAGGTGGCACTGAACGCACATGTCATCCTTCTGCGCGAACTCTTCCCTCTCATCTCCCGTGGAGGTCGCATCCTCTTCACGGGGTCGGCCATGGGCATTCATCCCCATGCCACGGTATTAGCCTACGGTGTCGCCAAGGCATCTGTCCATGCTTTGGTGAAGAACCTTGTGAAGGTGTTTGAAGATAAAGAGGTGACGGTGAATGCTGTGGCGCCAGGCTTTGTGGAGACCGATTGGCAGAAGGAAAAGCCAGAAGCAATCAGGCAGAATATCTGTCAGAAGACGGCGGTCCACCGTTTTGCCACTATCGATGAAACGGTCGATGCCTTTGCCTTCTGTCTGGACAATGGCTTTGTCAATGGCTCCGTCATCGAAGTGGATGGAGGCTACAGCTACAGATGATTACCGGACAACTGTTATGCCCGCATTTCTAAGGCGCGGTTTTCTGCCTGCTCCATGATTTCGCGTTCACCCGGTCCTTTGTCGTTGATGCCACAAAGGTGCAGGATGCCGTGGATGATGACCCGATGGAGC
>Ga0247611_10000652_pt1 | contig 68714 bp, 50 predicted proteins | sample 177DNAGHGhighgp2_FD_192422 | JGI IMG/M metagenome (GOLD analysis project Ga0247611, IMG submission 192422) | Sheep rumen microbial communities from Palmerston North, Manawatu-Wanganui, New Zealand - 1770 DNA GHGhigh gp2 | ecosystem: Host-associated > Mammals > Digestive system > Stomach > Rumen...
TCACAAGTTTTGAGTACGACAGGACAAAACAAAAGATTGTAGGCATTATAAATAGTCTTAAATCTGATAACGCAAAACAGATTCGTCTTTTCAATTGGAATTGTGTGGAGGGATTGTGTGAGATTTCTGATAGCGAATCTCGTTATGTAGGTGAAGACTACGATGAACCAGAGATGACCTTGAAATATATCCTCAATGATAAGGAAACAAGTAAGGACATTTTTATATTAGAAGATTTCGGGAATTACATTGAAGAAGAGAAAATTAAATATTACATCCGTACAATAGCAGAAAGGGCAAGACACACAAATACCCACGCTATAATATTGTCTGCCATTTATAAATTACCTGTAGAACTAGAAAAGTATGTCACTGTTTTAAATATACCATTGCCTGACAGATTCGACATGGAAAAAACATTAGGGGTGGTTGAGAGACAATGTAAGATAAATCTTTCTGTAGAAATGCGAAACAGGATGGTAGATGCTGCTTTGGGTATGACATCGATGGAAGCTGATTTAGCATTCTGCTTAGCAGCGGTGAAAGACGATTTGGGAAACAATGCTCCATATACAGTTTCATCAGAAAAAGAGCAGATAATAAAGAAATCGGGTATATTGGATTATTTCCCCAAAAACGAAAACCTCAAAGATGTTGGTGGCATGGAAGTCTTAAAAGACTGGCTATTCAAGAGACAAAAGGCATACGAAAAGAAAGCAAGAGATTTTGGCCTTCAAGAACCAAAGGGGTTGCTGCTTTTGGGCGTTCCTGGATGCGGAAAAAGTCTTACTGCTAAAAGCATTGCATCTTTTTGGAACATGCCATTGCTGAGATTGGATATTGGCAAGGTTTATCAAGGATTAGTAGGTAGTAGTGAGGACAACATTCGAAAGGCAATAGCGACCGCTGAAGCTGTAGCACCTTGCGTCCTTTGGATTGATGAAATAGAAAAGGGGCTTAATGGAGTACAATCTAGTGGGGCAACAGATGGAGGCGTGACATCACGAATCTTCTCTACGATATTGACGTGGATGCAAGAGAAGACATCTCCTGTGTTTGTAGTAGCTACTGCAAACAACATAAATCTCCTGCCACCAGAATTGTTGCGAAAGGGACGTTTCGATGAAATTTTCTTTGTAGATCTTCCCAGCCAAAAAGAACGAGAAAACATTTTTTCCATCCATTTGAAAAAGAAAGGGCAAGATTCCTCTCAATACCCAATGGAAATGCTTGGCAAGAAAACGGAAGGTTTCAACGGTGCTGAAATTGAAGAATGCATTAAGGAGGCCATGTTTGCTGCCTACGTGGAATCACCAGATGACCCTAAATTGTTGAGTAAGCACTTAGTGGATGCAATTTCAAAGACTGTACCTCTATCAACAACGATGAAGGAGCAAATTACAGCTCTAAGAAATTGGGCAGCGACAAGAGCTAAGAATGCTTCAAATGAAACTTCGACAGAAGAAAAGAAAGAAATGCCAATTCTTCTTACTCGACCAGAATTGGAACTAGAAAGGTCATTTGACTTAAACAACTCTAAGGATAATAAATAACGAAAATAAATTTGGTGTTTATTATAGCGTTGTCCCACCTCTTACCATTCCGAACAGAGAAGTGAAATACGCTTATGCCGATGGTACTGCAAATGCGGGAGAGTAGGTAGATGCCTGCCCGGAAGCAAACAGGGATTATAACGTGTGATGCAATAACATTTTAATCTTATAAAACTATGTTTGACAAGTATTACTTTTTAAACAATGGTGGTATATAGATTGAACTGTCCCCGAACAAAGGGGATGGTTCAAAAAAGCCATCTCCTTTTTGGGATTCGTTTTAGACTCAACTTGGAAAGCGTTCAGCTGATCTTGTATGGTTACTTGCCTTAATGGGGCTAATAATGTTTCTCTAACGAGGACCTCCTGAGCATGAGGGTAAAAGGCTTCTTTTAGGTATATTTTCTCGCAACAATATACTTTACTAAAGGCTTTGAAATATGATACAACCGATTAATATGGAATTGTTTTTATTCAGAAACTGACCGAAATAATGGAGAACAGTTCTATGGTACATGAATAAACAAATAATAAATGAAAAGAGTCCGTAATTGGTATGGCTATACAATCTGTCTTACACAAATAAAGTCCTGACACGAATCTTAATGACTGAACGGAGGAAAATTACCATTATGAAAAAACTAATTATGATTTCTATTCTGTTGACAGGTATCTGCCTGATGGGATGTGAAAACAAAAGGTCTCAAGTAGTTGAAAAGAACATCAAGGATACCATCTTCTTCTTGGGGAGACCAATTGTTGATAACGATTCTGTCTATGAACAGATATCTGCTATAGCAGACGAAGATGAAATGCTTTCTTATAGTGATAGTGTTTTGCAGATAGGTGATGTAAGATGGGGTATTAATGTTCGAGGTCCAAAACTGCACATATCATTATTGACTTCTGTTCAGCCAAATACGCCTGAGATGAAACAAGTGGTACAATATTTGATTGGCATTTATGGAGAACCCTTTGATAATTGTGAAGGGGATGATGAATATATAGACCTGATATGGCCCGCTTATAATGATTCAACTACGATTAATCAATGTTCAGCACGTTTACGTCGTATAAAAGGCGAACAGGGAGGGACTGTATTCTTTTAAAGGAACAACATGAGAAGGTATCAATTGACAATGGTGATGAGCTTTGTCTTATCAATGACAGTAATGGTTGGCATTGGAAACATGTTTGGACTTCCTCTGTAGATTGGTACGGATGGATTCAAGCGGGAATTAAACCCAAATCAGTCATTAGGCTATTATGCACTAACAAACTTTCTTTTTGTCATCTATTTCACAGCTTTTCAGTTACAATGGAACCCCATTGCTCCTTCAAAGCGTCATAATATCTGCTAAAAAATATAAATTGTCATTATCATAACGCTAATGACCGATTTGGGTTAAAGGGTGGAAAAATATAAAGTTATGAAATTAAAGAAAAAACTAAAGATTGCATTGTTTTGCATATTAGCTCTGTTGGTAATATATCTGCTGCTACCAACCAAAATCCAGAATCCTGTTGAGGGTTGTGGTAAAGAAAGCTATCATCCGAAGTCGTTTTGGCATCCTTGGGGTGATCACATGCATTCTGGTATTGACATTTTTGCGAAGAAGGGTACAATAATACATCCTGCGATTGGGGGAATTGTTGTTTCAACAGCTCACAACTTTGGATTAGGTGGTAACTGCGTACTGATTTTCAGTTCGGGGTTCCGATTCCATTATTATGCTCATCTTAGCGAGATAAACACCCATATCGGTGCAATCGTCACACAGGAATCAGTAATCGGTAAGGTGGGCGACACGGGCAATGCAAAAGGCAAACCGGCTCATCTGCATTATAGTATTTTTAGCTTCATTCCACAAGGTGATTGGAGATGGGAACCTAAGCAGGTAGCATTCTATATCAACCCCATCACAGAACTTGAAAAGGAGTAATAAACATAAGAAAAAGTAGTGAATATGAAGAGAATAACCAAAATAGCGATAGTTATAATAGCAGTTGTTGTTGTAATCTATTTATTGTTCTGTTTTTTGCCCAGAACGTATAACGGAATTGACATTTCACATCATAATAATGTTGAATGGGAGGCAATCAAAAAAGATAATCATATAAAGTTTTGTTATATCAAAGCTACTGAAGGTGCTAAATATCAAGATCCTAAATGTATTAAACACTTTCAAAATGCCAAGAAAAACAATCTGTATGTTGGGTTGTATCATTATTATAAAACGAATGTGTCCCCGAAACAACAGTTCAATAATTACAAATCGGTCTATGATAAATTAGATTCTGATTTAATTCCTGTAATTGATATTGAAAATAATGGTAATAATTTTGATAATATTTATTTAGTTAATAAGCAGGTATCTGAATTAATAGAATTATACCATAAAGAGTATAAAACTTATCCAATCATCTATTTAGGAAGTTTAAATGCAATAAAAGTATTACCGGCTATCTATAATTGTCCTTTTTGGGTAAGAGATATTGTTAATATGTCTGGCCCATTTAGTTTTTCTATTAAACAGACTTCTATTAGGAGAATTGGGCACAACGATATCGATTGTAATTATGCAAGAAATATTGATAAACTAAAGATAAATCACCCAAAAAGATAATAGTTAAAAGCTCCTAGGAAACTCCTAGCCAGCTCCTAGGCTGCTCCTAGGCTGCTCCTAGGCTGCTCCTAGGCTTGCTCATGAGTATGCCTAGAGTATGCCTAGAGTATGCCTAAAGTATGCCTAGAGTATGCCTAGAGTATGCCTAGAGTATGCCTAGAGTATGCCTAGAGTATGCCTAGAGTATGCCTAAAGTATGCCTAAAGAGAAGGTGAAAAGATGCGTGAAGCAGGTGATTAGGAAAGTGCAATCGCCTGTACAGGTTGCTACCTCCTCCTTTGCGGGCGTGGATAGTTTTCTTCGGGATATTTTGTTTCGAAGTCTTTTAATTTGTTGCCGAAATACTCACGGAAGTCGGACCATTTGTAGTAGGGATAGTTGTCGGTTGGTAATGGAAGGGTGGCTTCGTTTTCGTTCAACAATGCTTTCAGGAGTATCGGGCCGTCGCCTTTCTTTGGGCGATAGAACACCAGCTGTATGTTACATGCCATTGGGTAGATGCGATAGTTCACCCATTTCTGGTCGAGTGTTTCAAGGTCTTCGACTACGACTCCGCAGCTATCGAGTTCGAGCAGACAGGCAAGGGGCATGACGCATACTTCGTGTCCGAACCGCAGGGTGGCTCCGTTCCAATTGCGTTTGTTGACGATAGTATCGGCTGTCTCGAGGATATTGTGTAACAGGTTTGCTTGGTTGAAAGGCATCACACCTCCCGTCTGAGGTGCTGCGCCATATCCCAGATACCAATCGATGTTGGTAATCTTCCAGAGGTCGTAGAGCTCATCATTGGTGAAGTAGCCCAGCAGGTCGATATCTGTGTCGTGACTCTGCATGTTGGTTGCCACATTGAAGATGGAGCGCATGAAACTGCCTGCATTCAAACTATCTGCCACATATTGTGGATCATTGAACAGGAGTGCTGAGAATCGCTCAGGATGGGTGTAGTTTTGTTTTGCTTTATCGACTGCCCTACCCCTGTTTCCATTGCTGTTCTGAGCACGCACTACTCCGCTGAAGTCGTGATTGAGATAGAACTGGAATGCCTCGCTGACATCGTTGTGCATCTTCATCTTGGGGTTGAATGCGGTGAGTTCCTCGCATTCTGCTGTCATGCTGAGAATGCAACGGACGACGACTGTGCTGCGTGCATCTACTTCTGCCTTCCCTTTGAATATCTCCGGAAAGCGTTCTGTCATTCGACGTCCGATTGCGTGATGCTGACGTTCGCCTACTGTAGTGAGGTCGCCCAGACGGCGTACGGTGGTTGGATAGAAGCGTTCGAGGTCTGCCAACATCTTCTGCGCTTCTGGGGTGAGCTTACCCAGTTCGTTGGCTTTGCGAAGGGTACGAATGGGATTCAGATAGTCGCCATCGCCAAGGAGCCAACGCGAACCATGACGGCCATAATGACTCATGTAGAAGGGTACATATCCTTTGGGTGCTTTTGTAAGCGGTTTTACGGGATCAAGATAAGCTAGATAGTTGCTGCCTGCACGTCGAGGTATTTCACGAATATCTTCACGAGCTGTTTGAGCTTGTGTTGGGATTGCAATCATCATTGCAACCGCAAAGATAGTAAATAGATTTGTTTTCATGCTATGATTTTTGTTTTTTATGAACAAAGACATGCCACGAGGGCATGCCTTCATTCATCATGAGTGTATTGTTAAATTGATTTCTCTACGTTCCACATGAACGCACGAAGTCCCAGCAGCGGATTATCGACATCGAGTTGACGAAGTCGTTCCATGAGACGTTCTGCCTGATCGTCGTCAACGATTGTCAGGATGGCGCTGTTCATTGACGGCCATGCATGTGAACCGAGATGAGGGTCGCCTGTCTTACTGCCTCTTCCTCCTGCTTGAGGGATGATGGTGTAGCCACGCGCATTGGATGCATCGAGGGCTTCGATGACATTGTCCTGATGTGCCTGGTCGTATGCTATAAATACTGTTTTCATACCTTATTTCTTCTTAAATGTTTCTTCTGCAGAGTGCTCCTTCCAATATGCGTTGAGTTCACGCTGTTGCTTCAGTTTACGACGTTTGTTCTTCACGCCTACTGCACCAAAGATACAGAACATAGACGGAACATAGATGAGGGTGAGCACTGTAGAGATGGTAAGACCTCCGATGATGCTGATACCCAATGGTCGCCACATCTCCGAACCTACTCCATGACTGGTAGCCATAGGTACCATACCGAGGATGGTGGTGAGTGAGGTCATGAGGATAGGACGCAAACGGCTACGAGCTGCTACTGTGGCGGCTCGAGTCAGTCCGTAGCCTCGCTCACGCATCAGCTGGGTATAGTCGATGAGCACGATACCGTTCTTCACTACGATACCTATCAACATGATACCTCCGAGGATGGACATCACGTTCATGCTGGTGCCCGTCAAAACTAAGGCGATGATGATACCTGAGAAGGCGAAGATGATAGAGAGGATGATGATGAACGGATAGGTCAGAGACTCAAACTGAGCTGCCATCACGATGAACACAAGGATGATGATGAGGATACCCAGCATACCGAGGTCACGGTTACTATCTTGCTGATCCTCATACGAACCTGCTACCTGCACGATGACATCGCTTGGGATGTTCATTTCTTCGATGAAACGATTTCCGAGGTCAACACCGTCTGACAGAGCCTCACCGTCTTTCATCACGGCACTTACGGTCACGATACGCTGACGGTCTTTACGTTCGATGGTTGGTGGAATGGTAGATTCTTCGATGGTTGCTACATCGCGCACCTTGATGTTCTGTCCCATCGCGTTAGGGATGAGCATATTCTCAAGGTCCTCAATAGATACACGGTCTTCTACATCGTAGCGCACCTTGATGTCGTATTCCTCACCGTCCTCACGATAGAAGGACATGAGCGAACCAGTGATGAGGTTACGGATGCTTGCTGCTGCCTGAGACATACCAAGTCCTTGCTGTGAGAGTTTCTCACGGTCGAAGTTGATTACCAACTCTGGCTGGTAGTCTGAACGTGAAATCATGGCCTGTGCAACGATGTCGCTCTCCTTGAACCGCTTCTGCAACTCTACTGCTACATCATAGGTTTCGTCCATATTATAGCCATAAACCTCGAAGGTGGCTGTCTGCTGTCCACCCATAGAGGACTGCTGTCCACCAAGTATGACATTATATTTAGCCAGTTCTGGGATTTTCTTACAGTCTTCACGCATCTCATCACAAAGTGCAGCCAAACCCACTTCACGTTCGTTTGACGGACAGAATGAGATGTTGTACGAGATGATATGTGAACCGCTCGAACGCATTGAAGCGAAGGTGTTGTTATCGCCTGCTTGTCCTACGGTGAAGTTACATGCGTTCAGCATCGAGCCATAACGCTTCATCCATAGATCTGACAAGTTTTTAGCGATTTCCTCGGCTTTCTCTACACGAGTACCGATAGGCAGCTCAAGTGTAACACCCACACGTCCTGAGTCGTTTGCAGGGAAGAACTCGCTCTTGATACCTGCTAGTTCCATGGTTACGATACTCAGCACGAAGAACAAGATACAGCCAATGATGACCGTCCAACGATGACGGGTTGCCCAAGCAATACGCTTTTCGTACCAGTCGTCGAGACCATCGAGAAAACGCTGAATAGGTCCGTAGATTTTCTTGAACAATTTTCCTTGTTTCTTCTGCAACTTGAGCAACTGTGAACAGAGCATTGGAGTGAACGAAAGTGCTGAGGTAGTAGAGATGGTCATGATGATACACATCATCCATCCCAACTGACGGAACAAGACTCCTGTCATACCAGAAACCATCGTCAACGGGAAGAACACGGCAATCATGGTCAGCGTAGAAGCGATAACGGAGATTGCCACCTCGTTGGTTGCATGGATGGCTGCCTGTTTCGGATCGGAACCACGCTCAATATGCGTCGTCACATTCTCCAACACCACAATGGCATCATCGACAACGCTACCGATTGCGATGGAGAGACATGAGAGGGATACGATGTTGAACGAACCGCCTGTCGCATACAGATAGATGAACGATGCGATGAGCGACATAGGAATGGTAATGGCGATGATGACTGTTGCACGCCAACGACCCAGGAACACAAACACTACCAACACCACGAACACCATAGCGTATGCGATGGTTTCTGTGAGCGAATTCACTGTGTTGGTGATGTTGTCGGAGGTGTTGACGATGACGCCAAGGTTCACATCCGAAGGAAGGTTCTTGCGCAAGGTAGGCAACATTTCCATCACCTTATTAGATATTGCTACAGAGTTGGCACCACTCTGTTTCTGCACGATAATCATCGCTCCCTGCACACCATTGGTGAAGGTTCGCTGGGCACGTTCTTCTACATCGTCGACGATACGAGCCACATCACGCAGATAGACAATAGCACCATTGTGCTGACCAACAACCACATTGCCCATCTCCTGTGGGTCGTGGAATTCGCCTTCGACACGAATGATATAGGTTTGGGTACCAATATCCACCGTACCACCCGTAGCATTCATATTCTCGGCAGCAATGGCAGCACTTACCTGAGCAGCGCTCAAGCCATAAGCCTCCATCTTCTTCGCATCCATGTAGATGTTGATTTCACGCTCTGGTGCACCCATGATGGACACGCTTCCCACTCCATCGACACGCGCCAACGGATTGGCCAGATATTCATCGAGTATCTTATAGAGAGCCTTCTGACTCTCGTGAGCCTGAGCCGAGAGAACCAAGATAGGCATCATGTCGCTCGAGAACTTGAAAAGAACAGGCTGGTTGGCATCGTTAGGCAAAGAGTTTGATACCATATCCAGTTTATCGCGCACGTCGTTCGTCAAGTCGTTAATATCGTATCCGTATTCAAACTGAAGGGTTACGACTGATACGTTGTCTCTTGAGTTCGAAGTGATGTGCTTCAAGTGCTCAATAGAGTTCAACGTGTTCTCCAACGGACGCGTCACATTGTTTTCAATATCGTTTGCCGAAGCTCCGTTGTAGTATGTCATGATCATGATGGTGTTCGTATCGATGTCTGGGAACAAGTCGATAGGCAACTTCATTGCCGAGAACACACCTAAGATGACAACTGCAAGGAAGACGAGGCTCGTCATAATCGGGCGTTTCACCGCCCCTTCGTATAGACTCATCGTGTTATTTACTATTTGACAATTTACTATTTACTATTTCACCACTTTCACCTCACGTCCATTAGCCAGACGAGACATACCAGCCACAACTACCTGTGTACCTGGTTCCAGGCCGCTCTTCACCTCATACTGCTCGCCCATGTGCTTGCCGAGTTCCACTTTGTCGTAGCTTACTTTTCCGTCCTTATAGGTATAGACATAACGCTCGCCTGCACCTACCTGCTTCACGATAGCCATATCGGGCACCATCACACGCTCGATTTCCTCGAAGCTGATGGTAGCACGTGCAAACATACCTGGACGTACTTTCTGACCGCTGTTGGCAACTGTCACTTCTACAGGGAAGGTGTGAGTTATCTTGTCCACTGTTGGATAGACGATTGACACTTTACCAGCGAAGACTTCACCTTCGTAGGCATCGAGTGCGATTTCGACTGGCTGACCAACTACCACATTCTTGTAATATACTTCAGACACGTTGATGATAAGTTTCACAGGGTTGAGCTGCTCAACTGTCAGGATTGGAGTGCCTGCATACATGTCGCCGTTATCGTAGTTGCGAGCTGTTACAACGCCGCTGATTGGAGCTGTCAGTTGCGTGTTCTGCACCAGTTGGTTGTACTGGGTTGACAATACATCGAGCTGAGTCTTGGCATTGTCGTATTCTGCCTGCGAGGCTCCACCCACGCTGTAGAGTTGGCTGGTACGATTGAATTCCACCTTCTGGTTCTCAATCTGCAGTTTCAACTGACGAAGGTTCGATGCATCGAGCTGTACGAGCACCTGTCCCTTGCGCACGTTATCGCCTACTTCTACATAGATTTTCTCAATACGATACGGAGTGTTTGGTGCGATATTGTTCTTCACATCACTCTCCACTGTTGCAGTGTAAGTCTCGGTCTGAGGCACTACACATGTCTCGACTGTTGCGAGCTTCACTTCAGGTTTCTCGTCAGTCTTCTGCTTCTCTTCTTTTTGCTCACCACAAGAAGCAAATGCCATGCAGACAGCTAAAACGGTTAATCCAATAAATGTCTTCTTCATATATGCTATTGTTTTTGATTATTATCTCAAATAATTTTCTCTTCCCAACGTGAAATCCAAGTCGGCCTTGTTGCGCAGATAGTCATAGATCGACTGGTTGTAAGTCAGTTTGGCTTGTGTCAGAGCCACCTCGCTCTGGTTCAGTTCCAGAATGGTTCCACGACCCACTTCATAGCGAGTCGAAGCAATCGAGAGGGCCTTGTCGGCCTTAGCAACTGCCTCCTTGTTGCTGTTCACCTGTGCGATGCTTGCAGCCATGTTGTGTACATAGTTCTGTGCAGCCATCGCCAACTGACGCTGTGTGTTCACACGGTTGTCTTCGAGTTCCGAAAGCTGCATCTTCATCGACTTCAACTTTGTCCAGTTCGATGCTCTGAAGATAGGAATGCTCACTCCGATTGTGAACGAAGCAGAAGGCGACCAGTTGTAGTTCCAGATGTTCCAGTTGTTGTTGTAGAGCGACTGATACTGACCTGTCAGCGTGAATGCTACGGTAGGCATGAAACTCGTGCGCTGAATCTTCAGTGTGCGCTCCAGTATCGAGCGATTCATGTCCAACTGACGTATCGCTGAGTTGTTCTGCAATTCCGATTCGCTTGAGATAATCTCTGCCAGTTTCAGGTCGTTCTCATAGTTCTCGAGCTTGTCGTCCAACACAAGTGTCACATCCGTCGTAATGCCCATGAGCACCTTCAACTGCAGTTCGGCAAGCGTCAATCCCGTCTGAGTGCTGACAAGACTTGAGTTCATCGAACGCATCTGCACTTCTGCGGTAATCTTATCGTACTCACTCACACGACCTACGTCATACTTTGCGCTGATCACGTCATAGTTCTCTTTACTGATATCATAGCTCTGCTGCATCACCTTGTACGAATCCTGTGCCAGCAACATCTGATAAAAAGCCTTCGTCACCTGATTGATAAGGTCGAGACGCGAACTGCGGGCTTTCTCGCGAGCCAGCTCAATGTCTTGCTTCGTCAGTTTCATGTTCTGATACACAGCAGGAGCAAACAAAGGAACACTCAGCGTACCCACCAAGGCTGCTGTGTTTGTGTCGTCCTTACCCATCTTAAACTTGTTACCACCCAAGTTCATCTCGGCAGCCAACAATGTATGCTGAAGACTTGCTGTCGCTGACACCTCAGGCAGCAAAGCCTGCCAAGCCTCTGTGTCGGCAATACGCTTCAACTCAATATCCTTATCTGCCACTCTGATTGTCGGATTCTCCGCCAATGCGATGTCAATAGCTTTTTGAAGGGTAATATCGATTTGCTGAGCAAAAACACTTGCAACAGCCAACATCACACCTACGCTTAAAAGCACTCTTTTTCCTTTCATCTTCTCTTTTTTATACTTTTTACTTAAAAAAATCCTTTACTTTTTCGACTTTATTATGAAATAATACAAATTTGAGTTGCAAAGTTACAAGTTTTTCGCAGCATACCAAAATAATAAAGAATGTTTTACAACACTTTTACCAATAATTAACACAAAAACAGCAAAAAAGTGGATGATAAGTGGTATTTTTTCAATTAAAAAAGGTGTTTTCTGCCCATTTTTGTGAAGATAGTATAATCGAAAACAACATTTGTTGACGACTTCCTTTAATGTCTATGAGTCCGTATTTGCGGAGTCATCCTTTCAACGTGTTTGCGATAGCGTCCAAGGGAGTCACGAATCGTTACCCCCTTTGTCCTCCTCATCCACATGATAGTTTTGCTAGCAGAAGCAGTACCCTAAATCAGGGTAGTGGTTTTCATACTCCTCAGTCATTTCATGACGAAAGTACACTTCGTTTCACTCCTTTGGAAAGATAAATCTTCCGTTGTCGCAAACCGAGCTACGATTCCGCTCGGTCCCCTATCTTAGGGGAGCAGCTTATTTTCTTTTTTGACCATTGATTATTGACCATTGACCATTGACTATTGACTATTGATTTATTTGATGATTTTAGACAGCCCTGAATGGGCGGAATAATTTAGGATAGGGCCTATTTATTTACGATTGAATTATTTAGCAATTTACATATTCTCACATTCTACTCCCCTCCCTAAAGGGAGGGGTACGGGGGGTGGGTCTGTTAGATCTTTACCCTATCCTTTGTTCTGTCACCCCTACGGGGTTCTTGAACCCTGAAACTACTCTGGAGGAGTGTGTCAATAGTTGAGGAATCTGTAATTATATGCAATATATATAACACGTTAATGTGACATATTAGACACATTACAACGTACTGTTTTTATATATTTCCATTATTTTTCACACCCCTATTTCATCGAGAAAGACACCACATTTCTCTGATTCCGATTTATTTATCGATTTATTGATAAAAGTAGCAATATCACAAACTGTCAACCACATCAGGAAATAAGCAAAAACTGTCAACCGAAATTAGGAAAAGACAATGTGGGCTTCGGCTCAGCTAACTCGAACAAGTTCGGTTTGCATTCGCTCTTGCACCACATTTGTCACCGTGAAAATCAAGCGTGATTTTTGCAGCCCCTAAGGGTAACAAAAATTCCCCTTAAGGGGAACAAAAAAAAGGCCTAGAGGACGGAAGCCGGCAGCCAGAATCGAAGTCTGAAAACAAGTTGTTAAAAACGGAAGTAAAACGAGTAGTTACACTCTCCTCTCCCTTAACACAAAGCGTTCTTTGCGTTACCGCGAAAATCGGCAGCGCCTCTACAAAGCCTAAAGCGAGCTTTCTGCTCTGTGTTCGGCTTGCACGATCTTTGACATACTGATACAACACACACCCTTGCAAAGCAGATATGGGAAGAAAAGAAGAATGGAGTGGCGACACATAGCCACCACCCCAATTCTCAAGTCGAAAAGCAATAAGGCACAAGGCTTACTTCAGCGCTTCTTCTACAGCCTTTACCATTGCTTCGCCACGAAGTCCACGCTTCACGATGGTGCCATCGGGCGCAAAGAGGATAATCTCAGGAATACCCTCAATGTTGTAAGCATCGGAACCTGCCTGCTGAGCGTTCATAATCTGTGGATACTTGATGCCAAGTTCTTCCATCGCCTGCTTGGTGTCTTCGGGCTTATCCCAAGTAGCAACACCGAGAACGGTGAATTTCTCACCATTGTACTTCTCGTAGAGGTCGATGATGGTAGGAATCTCCTGACGACAAGGACCGCACCAGCTTGCCCAGAAGTCGACGAGTACATACTTGCCCTTGCCCACATAGTCGGAGAGTTTCTGAACCTGACCTTCGTACTCAGCCTCGAAGTCGGTGAACATGGTGCCAGCAGCTGTCTTGGCTGCCTTTTCGAACTTCTCTTGTGGAATAATCTTATGGATGGCGTCTTTGACAACATCTCCACAATTGTCGAGATAGGTCGAAAGATTGTTCAACCCGATGTAATCGCTCAGCAAATAGAGGCAGAAGGCACCAGAAAGGTCGTTTGGATGTTCTTTCATGAAGCTGTCGATAAGGGCATCAAGGTCTGCTTCTGATTCCACATCGTTGGCTTTCTCGAGGAATCCTTTGATGGCATCGTTGAGCGGAGTGCCTGAAGGAAGTCCATCCTTGGAAATGCTGATTTCACCTGGCTCGCTGATAAACCAGAACTGCACACTCTGATCGGTAGCTCCAGTCACAAAAACAGGATCGGCTTCGTTGGCTCCCTCGATAACGAACTTGCCATCAGCCACAGCAACTGAGTCTAACTGAGGGTCGTCATCAAAGAAGTTGTAGGTGTAGTACACAAACTTCACATCTTCAGGAACTTCACCTGTCACTTTAAATGACTTGTTTGTACATGATGCCAACAGCACCAAGGACATCACAAATAGAATTGATTTTTTCATTTTTTTGAGTTTTAATGATTTATAATGGGTGAATGATAATTTCATGGGGCTTATAGGGGCTTATGAGGCTTATGTATTCTCTTTCCCGCAATGAGGACATGTTCCTTTCTTTCTGATGGCTCGTCCACAGAATCCGCAGACGTAGCTACACCTTATATATTTAAAGTAAATCCACAACAACACGATGATGTAGATAGCCAGCAATCCATAGCCGACGTAGAAGGTTGTTGTCCACGAGATGATGAGATAGGACACCATCGCCACTCCAACCAACTCGAGCACATAAATCAGACCTTGGAAGAAATCGAAGCGGTGATAGACCTCAATCAGCATGGCGATGAAGACGATGATAACCGACCACATCAGGGTGACCAAGGCTGTCATCAAGGGCGGAAGTATGAGCGGATTGAGTGTTGGGTGGAAGTAGTATTCCTGCCAGAACTCGGGTGCGTCTGTCTGAATGCTGACATACAGGCATCCAAGCGAAGCAACCAAGATGAGGAACAAAGTGGGATAGAAGCTGTCCATCTCATCGAATTGGAACAGCTGTAACTGATGCAATCCTCGACGCTTGAGGAAGAATCCTACAACACCAAGAACAATCAGGATGCTCATCCAGATGGAACGGCTCACGGTCAAGCTATCAATGACCTGCGAAATCGGGTCGTCAGGCACCACGCCTCGCAGCAGTTCGTCCTCAGTAATCCAACCCATCGTAAACTGGTCGCGCGCCACCTTTATCCAAATCGTATCCAACTCGCGGATGTCAGCCACAGCAATCCTGTCGCCTTTGCGAATGCAGCACACCTCGTTCGTTTCATCCTCACGAGGAATTAATTGCAACGTATCAGCTTTCACCACGAAGTTGTAGTTATAGGTATAGTGATGCAACAGACGAAATTCAAGGCTGTCGGCCTGCTTCTGAGTCAGTTCGAGCAAGGTATCGACCTCCATATAATCCACAGTGACCGACATTTCCTGCCCACCGTTCAACTGCTCTGTCCAACCACATGAGGACAAAGCAATCACAAGCAATATGCACAACCACTTATTCATCTTTAATCACTTTCATGACACAAGCTTTACAATCAAACTCCAAGCGGAAACGGGTTCCGTTAGCCAGCTGAAGAAACAACTGACCACGCCGCTGCTCCACGGAAGTTGAGGGATTGGCATTCCCCTTGAGAGGATATTTCTGGCACAATCCCAACGAATATTTCAAGCAATGTTTGCAGAACATCACAGGCACATCAATGGGATGGCTACGCTCATAGGCCCACTCCCCTACCTCACAGCCACGCTCCTCGTAAAACTCTTTCGCCCGCTGATTCAAGACGTTGAGGAGATAGGATGCAGATTTCATTCCAACTTCCCCTTGGAAAGGAGTATTGACTTCTTCAACCCTTGGGAGCTGTTCGGCAGACAGCAAAGGACTTGTGTCTTTCACCAACTCCCTCCTCCACTCGCTCAAACGAGACGAAGGTATGAACCAATTATGCGTATAATGAATCTGAAGCGAACGCAATCGGTAAACCGTACCACCCATCTTGGAGAGCTGCAGACGTATATTCTCGTGCTGAGGGGTTCGTGCCAACTCTTTCTCGCACTCCACATCAAGCGTCCGATGCAAGCCGTAGTCGTCAGTCATAAGAAAACGGAAACCCTGTTCTGTCTCATCCATCGAGATGTCCACAGGGATATATCGCTCAGCACTCTCATGCTGCAAGGCATCTTCGAACCGCTTATCATAATTACGGTAGAGCGTCATCTTCGGCATGAGGTTGCGCGGCATCTCCAGCGGATAGAGCATACCACCCTCGACCTTGTTCAGGCGGAAGCCAAACAACTTCCCTTTCTTGTCAACGAAACAAAGTCCATCGCCATTTGCAAACGATTTCAACCCTGCCACCGTGAAACAGTTCTGACGTATTTCCTTCACCTTTCCGACTTCCTCGCCCATCGCTTTAGGCGTATCGAACGAAAAAATGCGGTCGTTGCGTCCATAAAGGAAATAGCTGGTGAATCCACGATTGAAACTCTTCGCCACATCAGGTTTGAATTTCAAGTCCACCACCCCATTCGAAGCCCTTTCGTACTTATCCGGCTGAGCATTCACGATGCGATTGAGCGCCTCGCTATAGGCAGCAGTCACGTTCTTCACATACGACATATCCTTCAAACGCCCCTCAATCTTGAACGAAGTAGCACCTGCGTCAATCAAGTCCTGTAGGGAGTTTATCTGACACATATCTTTCAGCGAAAGCAGATGTTTTTTCTGCATCAGCGTCTGCTCTACCGTCGTTCCTCCTTTCTGATAGGCACGAATCAAGTCGAACTCCATACGGCACACCTGTGCACAAGCACCCCGATTGGCACTTCTTGAGAACAAACACTCGCTTGCATAGCACTGACCGCTGAGACTCACACAGAGCGCACCATGCACAAAAACCTCAAGCGCAACATCGGGACAAGCCTCATGAATATGACGTATCTCAGGCAGCGATAGTTCGCGAGCCAGAACGACCTGTCGAAAACCATCATGGTTCAGCGCAAGTACCTTCTCAGCCGTACGATTGTCCATCTGAGTGCTGGCATGCAAGGGGATGGGTGGCAACTTCAACTTCAACAACCCCACATCCTGCACAATCAGCGCATCCACATGAATGTCGTAAAGCTGCCAAATCAACCGCTCGGCTTCCTCCAATTCCTCATCATTAAGGATGGTATTGAGGGCAACATACACCTTCGCAGCAAACTGATGGGCATACGCCACCAACCGCTGAATATCCTCTAAGCTATTGCCAGCAGCCACTCGTGCCCCGAATTTAGGAGCACCGATATAAACAGCATCAGCACCGTGACGGATAGCCTCGATGCCAATCACTGCATTCTTTGCTGGTGACAACAGTTCGAGTTTAGTCATGAATCTCTTCGATATTGTAAGGAGTCTCCTGATATACGTAGTAGTTCAACCAGTTGGTAAACAACAGGTTCGCTGTGGAGCGCCAAGTGACCAAGGGACTCTTATCAGGGTCATCGTCTTTGTAGTAGTTCTTCGGCATCTTGATAGGCAGGTTCTTCGCCAAGTCGCGTCTGTACTCAGCATCAAGCGTCAAAGGCGCATATTCAGAATGCCCTGTGATGAAGAAATCGCGTCCGTTTCGTGCCATCACGATATGCACACCCGCTTCGCCCTCTCCCATCGAAATAATCTTCAGTCCTTCAGTCGCCTCAATCTCCTCTTTAGGCAAGGTGATATGCCGGCTATGCGGAACAAAGAATTCATCGTCGAACCCTCGGAAGATAGGCAGAGAAGCATCCATCGGATGATGGCGGAACACACCAAACACCTTATCTTTAGTAGGTTGCTTCTGAATGCCGTAGAAGTGATAAAGACCAGCGAAAGCTGCCCAACAGATGTAAAGCGTCGAGGTGACATTGCTATGCGCCCAATCCATCACCGCTTGCAAATCCTTCCAATACGACACCTCTTCATACTCCATCTGCTCCAAAGGAGCACCTGTAATGATGAAACCATCGTACTTGTTGTGCATCATGTCCTCAAAGTCATGATAGAACGCCTGCATGTGCTCAACAGGAGCATTCTTCGAGGTGTGGCTCTTGATTTTCATGAACTCTATTTCAATCTGCAAAGGAGTGTTCGACAGGATTCTCACAAAGTCTGTCTCAGTTGTTATCTTAATCGGCATGAGATTGAGAATTGCAATCTTCAACGGACGAATATCCTGGTTATGGGCACGCGTGGTGTCCATAACAAAGATATTCTCACGTTTCAGCAACTCAATTGCCGGAAGTCTGTCAGGAAGATTTAATGGCATTTTACCAAATATTTACTCGCTTGTCCTTAGGAATGAACATTTTATCTTTCTCCGTGATGTTGAATGCCTCATACCAAGCATCAATCTGTGGAAGGGCACCATTTACACGCCATTCGCCCAGAGAGTGAGGGTCGATAGTAGTCAACTGACGCATATTCTCCTCAGTAATATTCTGAGCCCAAACACCTGCGTAAGCGAGGAAGAAACGCTGTTCTGGAGTGAATCCGTTCACATCAGGAAGCGGATTGTCCTTTGTGGCATTCTTGAAGGCTGTGTAAGCTATCTTCAGACCTCCGTGGTCAGCAATATTCTCACCCTGAGTCAATTCACCATTAGCCATCAAGCCTGGCAACACTTCGATGGTGTTGAAGAAGTCGACAATTGACTTCGTACGCTCCTTGAACTTCTCAGCATCGCCAGCTGCCCACCAGTTGTTGAAGTTTCCGTCCTTATCGAACTGGCTACCCTGATCATCGAATCCGTGGGTCATCTCATGTCCGATAACGACACCAATGGCTCCATAGTTGAAAGCATCATCAGCACTCATATCAAAGAAAGGATACTGAAGGATACCTGCAGGGAAGCAGATTTCGTTCGTAGTTGGGTTGTAGTAAGCATTCACCGTCTGAGGAGTCATGTACCACTCATCGCGATCAACAGGCTTCTTGTACTTGCGATCAATATAGTCTCTGTTAGCCCATTCTGACACCTGCTTCATCTGCTCATACAGACAATTCTTTGGGTCGATAGTTAACTTGCTATAGTCTCTCCACTTGTCAGGATAACCAATCTTCACATGGAAAGCGCTAAGTTTTTCCTTTGCACGCGCCTTAGTAGAATCGCTCATCCACTCCAGTTGGTCGATACGCTCTCCGAGTGCAACTTGAAGGTTCTTTACCAATTCCTGCATACGAATCTTATTCTCTGCTGGGAAGTACTTCTGTACATACAACTCACCCACAGCTTCACCCAACACACCATTCACACGACCAACTGCACGCTTCCAACGTGGTTGCATCTCTGTCGTACCTGACATCACACGTCCGTTGAAGTCGAACGACTCTGCATAGATTTCGTCACCCAACATACTAGCTGAGCTAGACAGAACCCACCACTGCATCCAATCCTTCAGGTCTTGCTCTGGAGTTTGGTTCAGGATATCAATCGCTGCCTTAACAGCTTCGGGCTGACCAACTGACAAAGAGTCGAGTTCGGTTATCAATTGAGACTCAAAGAATTCATCCCAGTCGAAGTGAGGATAGCCTTCTTTAAGCGTCGTAAATGCCATCTTATGATAGTTGCTTGCAGGGTCACGCAATTCAACACGGCTACGTGATGCTTTCGCCATACGTGTTTCAATCGACATCACAGCATTCATCTTTCGGGTAGCATCTTCCTCAGAATCGCCTATCAACTTGAACATATTCACGATATGCTTGCGATAAGCCTCACGAATCTTCACTGTCGCAGAGTCGTCCTTCACATAGTAATCTTTATTTCCTAACGAAAGACCTCCCTGACCTATCTCCACCAAATTATTCTCACTGTCCATCATATCGGCTCCGATACCACAACTGATGATGTGGTCACCGCCATACAACTGCTGTTTGTTCATAAAGCTGAGAATAGCCGCACGCGAATCGAGGTTGGCAATTGCCTGCAAATCAGCAACGATTGGCTGGTAGCCCTCCTTATTCTGACGGGTGGAGTCCATCATCATGGCATAGAGGTCACCTATCTTCTGTGCCAACGTACCCTGCTCGTTATCCTGCTTCGAGAGGTCTTCAATCAAGGTGCGAATCTGCTCCTTATTCTGTTCTGCTACTACATCAAAACTGCCGAATCGAGGATACTCGGGCTTGAGCGGATTATTCTTACGCCATCCACCACAAGCATACTCATAGAAGTCTGTACCTGGAGCAACTGAGTCGTTCATATTCTCCATCTTAATACCGATACCAAGCTGCTGCTGGCATCCACACAAGGTAATAGAAGTTACCATTACTGCAAAAATCTGTTTTACTTTCATACTGTGATAATATTTATTGTGAATACTGTTTTCTATTTGGGGCTTATGGGGCTCATGGGGCCTATGGGCCACCACTATTCCATCAGCTTTTCCCATTCTTTCATTGCCTCGTCGAGTTGTTGCTGCAATTGGGTATATCGTTCCACCAACTGCATATCGTTCTTCTCAGCGAGCGAGGTCTCAACCTCTGCAATTTCTGTCTCAAGTTTCTCTATCTTCTCCTCACAGGCTTTCAGAGCCTTCTCTGCTTTAGCTCGCGCTTTCGCCTCAGCTTTCTGTTGCTCGTAGTTCTGCTTGGTTTCCGTTACAGGCGCTTCTACATTTGCTCCTTTCTTCTTGGTAGTCTGTTCTGCGGCCTTCTCCTGTCGTAAACTGATACTACTTTTCTCGATAGGCTCGAACACCTTCTGGTCTTTGAACATATACACTTTGTCAACCAACCCATCGAGGAAAGCACGATCGTGGCTCACGATAATAGCCGTTCCGTCAAAGTCGCGAATCGCATTCTTCAGCACGTCTTTCGATTGCATATCCAGATGGTTTGTAGGCTCGTCGAGAATCAGCAAGTTGACAGGTTGTAACAGCAACTGAATCATGGCCAATCGGCTACGTTCACCACCAGAGAGCACCCTCACAAACTTATCGCTTTCTTCGCCTCCAAACATAAAAGCTCCCAAGAGGTCTCGTACTTTCGTACGCATATCACCTGTAGCCACACGGTCAATCGTGTCGAACACAGTGATGCTACCATCCAACAGCTGTGCCTGATTCTGTGCGAAATAGCCTATCTGTACATTGTGCCCTATCTTCAGATGACCATCGAACGGAATCTCACCCATAATACACTTCACCAACGTGGACTTCCCTTCTCCGTTATTGCCCATGAAGGCAACTTTCTCTCCTCGCTTGATGGTGAGGTTCACATGCTGGAATATCAGATGATCGCCGTATGCCTTTGCCACCTCGTCGCAGATGACAGGATAGTCACCACTACGCTGACAAGGAGGGAATTTGAGGCGTAACATCTTGGTGTCCACCTCATCAATTTCAATAGGGACAATCTTCTCCAACTGCTTCAAGCGGCTCTGTACCTGATTCGACTTGGTGGGCTTATAGCGGAATCGCTCTACGAAATCCTTGATGTCTGCTATTTCTTTCTGTTGGTTCTCATAAGCTCGTATCTGCTGCTCACGACGTTCGTCCCTGAGTTTCACATATTCATCATATTTCACCTTATAGTCGTTGATGCGTCCACAGGTGATTTCAATGGTACGATTAGTAATATTATTGATGAATGCTCTGTCGTGACTGACCAACATCACAGCTTTTGCGCTGTTTTGAATAAACTGCTCCAACCACTGAATACTTCCGATATCGAGGTGGTTCGTAGGCTCGTCGAGCAACAAGAGGTCAGGTTTCTGCAGCAGAATCTTTGCCAACTCTATACGCATACGCCATCCTCCCGAAAACTCGCTTGTGGGGCGTGTGAAGTCTTCTCTGCGGAATCCCAGACCTATCAGCGTCTTGTCCATCTCAGCCTTCATAGCCCATTCCTCCACATGCATACCGCTGAATGCCTGCGCAGTTTCTTCCTCTAAAGTACGGGTATCGCTCACCTCCATCACCTGAGGTAAATAGCCTATGGTCAGTTCACGCGGACGAGCCACAACCCCACTCGTGGGTTGTTGCAAGCCAGCAATAATCTTCAGCAGGGTCGACTTTCCTGCACCGTTCTTGCCCACCAAGGCAATACGATCGCGAGGATTTATCACGAAACCTATCTCCTGAAACAGAGGCTTTGCACTGAATTCAACACTCAAATTCTCTATCGAGACCATTTATCTTTTTTACTTTAACTTTCAACTCTCAACCTTCAACTATCAACTTTCAACTTTCAACTATCAACTATCACCCCCTCTTCCCAACTCCCTTCACAATCAGAATACTCACTTCATAGAGTAGCCACATTGGGATGGATACCAGCAACAGGGTAAACGCATCCGACGTGGGCGTGATAATGGCTGCAAGAATCAAGATGCCAATGATGACATGCTTTCTATAGCGAGTCATATACGTATGTTTCAACAGCCCCATCTTAGCCAATATCCAACTCATCACAGGCATCTCGAAGATGACTCCCAACACCAACGTGAGAGCAGTGAGGGTTGAAATGTACGACTCCAACGTGATGGTGTTCTCCACAAACTCGGCTACCTGGTAGGTTCCAAGAAACCTGAACGTGAATGGGAAGATGATGAAGTAGCTGAACAGCACACCTATCATAAACATCAGGTAACTGCCACACACCAAATGGACAGCATATTTGCGTTCGTTCTCGTACAGGGCAGGCGACACAAACCTGAACAGCTGATAAATCACATAGGGCGAGGCTGCTATCAATCCGGCAAAGAAAGCCACCTTCATGTGGATAATGAACTGCTGAGCCAACTCTGTGTTGATGAGCGACACATGGAAGTCGGATGCGGTCTCCGTCGCATTACTACCCACGAGATTGGCAAACCACCTTTCTATGAGGCTGAACAGTTCATAGGTGACGAACGAAGGATCTTGCGGACCTAATACGATCGCAAACAGCGGTTCCTTGAAGCAGAAGGCCAAGACACCAAACGCCACAGTCACCACAGCGATACGGATAATCACGCTGCGCAACACATCCAAGTGGTCCCAGAATGTAACCGGTTCGCTACTCACGCTTTTGTTTCCTCTTTTGCTTCTTCGCTTTTCACTTCGTCAGTCGGATCGACCTCCTTCATACCGTCCTTGAACGAACGAACCCCTTTTCCAAGCCCCTTCATCAATTCAGGAATCTTCTTTCCTCCAAAAAACAACAGCACTACAAGTGCAATAATCAGGATTTCCTGCAATCCAAACGTTCCGAATAATAATGGTTGAATAATCATAATTATATGTTTAGTTCTTCGTTTTTTCTACTCTTTAATCTATTATCTACAACTCCAGTCCTTGCTTCAGTTTCTCCACATACTCATCAATCTTATGCATCTCGTTAGGAATTTCTATCTTCTGAGGACAATGTTCCAGACATCTGCAACACTCGATACAATGATTGGCCTGTCGCAATTTCGGCACACTACGATCGTATCCTACGAGGAAGGCTTTACGCAGTTTCTGATAATCCGGATCTTGTGTCGATGAAGGCATCAGTCCCTCATTGATACATTTATTATAATGTGCAAAGATGCCTGGGATATCCAGCCCATACGGACAAGGCATACAATACTGACAAGCCGTACAAGGAATGGTTGGATATTTCAGTATCTCGTTGGCCACATCATCCTCCAGATAGCTACGCTCCTCATCCGTAAGCGGTTTCAGCGGACAGAACGAATGGAGATTGTCCACAAGATGTTCCATATAGGTCATTCCACTCAGTGCTGTCAGTACATTCGGATACGACCCACAATACCTGAATGCCCACGAAGCGGCAGTTCTGTCGGGTTCCTTTGCTTTCAACATGCGTAGCACGCTACCGTTCACTTTCGACAGACGTCCACCCAAGAGAGGTTCCATAATCACCACGGGGATGTCACGCTTCGTCAGTTCGTCGTAAAGATAACTGGCATCGACGTTGAAGGAGTTCATCTCATTAGCATGAAACCAATCGAGATAGTTCATCTGAATCTGCACAAAGTCCCAATGAACAGTATCGTGCAACTCCATCATCGCATCGAATACCGACTGCTGTCCGTGGAACGAGAAGCCGAGGTTCCTGATTCGTCCTGCCTTACGTTCTTCCATCAAGTAGTCCAATATACCGTTATCCACGAACCGTTTCTGATAGTCTTCCATACTGCCTCCAACGGCGTGCAGAAGCATATAGTCAAGATAGTCGGTTTGGAGTTCCTTCAGCGAATTCTTGTACATCGCAATCGAGGCTTCCTTGCTTTGAGTATCAGGCGAGAAGTTCGACATCTTCGTAGCGATGTAGTACGACTCACGAGGATGACGGCTCAGCGCCATACCAGTAGCACGTTCCGATTGTCCCTGACAATATACTGGTGAGGTGTCGAAATAGTTCACACCATACTCCAATGCGGTATCTATCAGGCGGTTTATCTGCTCCTGATCCATTTCTTCATTTCCATCCTTACCCTTCTTTGTCGGCCAGCGCATACATCCATAACCCAGAATCGACACCTTGTCGCCACTGTTATGATTTTCTCTCAGGGTCATCTGTCCCTTGGGCACATCCTGAAGCGAATGGCCTACCTCTTCTTGCGAACCACCCTTGCAGCCCACTACAGCGGCAGTACCAACTGCAGCACTGCCAAGACCCAGTTTCTTTATGAATTCTCGTCTATCCATTTTATACCTCCCCGTGTACCTCATGTCCCTCCACATAGATGGCAGCGAACGGACGAGCGGGACACAAATGCTCGCATGTTCCACATCCTATACATTTCTCTTCATCGACCACAGGTGCATATACGCTCTTTCCCTCATACTCAACCGTGGTCATCATAATAGCACCAGCCGGACATTTTGTTGCGCACAACCCACATCCGTCATCTGTAGTCACAGCCACACAGTTCTTTCTCACCAGTACTGCATGACCTATCTTGATAGCCGTCTTCTCCTCCTTCGAAATAGGACGGATGGCACCAGTCGGGCACACATCGCCACAGGCAGTACACTCAGGACGGCAATACCCACGCTCGAACGACATCTCTGGCTGCATCAGGTGCATCAAGTCGGTCGATGGGCGTAACACGTCATTCGGACACTTCGATACACACAACTGACAACCCGTACAATGGTCCTCAAGGTTCTTGATGCTCAGCGCACCAGGAGGAACGACCTTCGTTCCACGTTTCGGCACCTGCTTGTCCTCAATCACAGCCAATCCACCATCCACTTTCTTGGCCTGCGCTTCCAAAGCCACAGCACCCAACGCCACAGCAGTCGTCGTCAACAACTCCCTACGGCTTTCGTCAACACCATTGGCGTCATTTGGCTTGGTTGCCCTATTCACTCTATTCACCCCATAGCTCAGTGCCCCCTTCTTGCACTTTCCGATGCAATCGAAGCAATCCACACAGCGGCTATAGTCAACTTTCATATTCTTATAATCGATACACGAAGCCTTGCAGTTCTTCGTACACAACCCACACTTGATACACTTCTGTTCATCGACACGAATCTTCAGCAATGAGAAACGCGACACGAAACCTAATACGGTTCCTACAGGACAGATGGTGTTGCAATAGGTGCGGCCGCCTCGCCATGCAAGGACAAACAGCACGACAACCGTCACGACGGCAATGATGAGCACAGGTAGTGACTTCATCCACACATCTACGCTGTAGAAAGCATAGCTATCAGCACGCTCTGCCAACATGGCCAGCACATTGTTGCCCCACATCCACAGCGGCTGCAACAGCGACTCTGCAATACGACCGAAAGCGCTGTAAGGGGCAATCAGCGTAGCCACACCAGCCAATCCCAATACCATCAGCGCCACGAATAACGCCAGCATTCCATAGCGCAACCAATTCTTCGCTTTCGAGTATGTGTAGCGGTTCTTCTTTGCCTTCTTGCCAAACCATGCAAACACATCCTGAAGGATGCCCAGCGGGCAAATCACTGAACAATAAAGTCGCCCCAACACCAAAGTGATGGTCACCAAACCGATAATCACACCCACATTCAGCGCCAACACAGCAGGCAGGAACTGAAGTTTAGCCATCCAACCCAACCAAGTGTGCGCTGTACCTGTAAAGTCCAAAAACAACCACGTGATTCCTATCAGGAACACCGTAGCCAATATAATTCTAACTTTTTTCATGCCATTAAACATTTCCTTTCTGAAGTTATTGAAGTTATCACTTTTAAGAAGTTATCGCTCAATGGTCTTTACACCCCCTTGGTTCCCCCGTTATCGGGGGACAGAAACGCTCGAAGTTATCACTGCGTTCGGAGTTATCGCTTCATGCAAAATGCTCCGCCTCAATAATATACAAACTAGCTTGATATTATATTCGGCTTAATCGCATTTTTCGCTTCGGCTCGACAAATGACTGCTGATGTTAACACCTACGAACTATCGTCGGAGTGAAGAGCGAAGGTCTGAGCGGTAACTTCGAGGCCGTAAGGCCGCTAACTTCGCTAACTCCGTTAACTTCTATTTCTACTTCCATTTTACTTCTTTTCTCGTTGAGTTAAACTAAATACACGCTGCAAAGATAACAAAAAAAGTTTAGAGTCAAGCGTTTCCCCTTTATAGAATGGTAAAAAATATAATTTTTTAACGATTTCAGTCGCATTTGTTCATTTTTACATTTTATATTTTTTGCATTTTACAAGGTTCACGTTGCAAAACTAACACTATTCCTTCGTTCCACAAAAAAAATACCATTTATTTTAATTTAATCAGTAATTTATTTGGCAGATTAGAAAAGATGTTGTATATTTGTCACATAAATACTTTTTACTAATTTACTTGCCTATGTTGAAAGAATGTCCTATCTGTGCTGAATTAATTGACGAACACGCACAAGTATGCCCTATTTGTGGTGAAGAAACAGGTTTCGCACCACTCCCTCAAGAAAAGGAGTGCCCCATCTGTGGCGAAATGATTGACGAAACCCTCACCGTCTGCCCCATTTGCGGAGAAGATATCTCTACTCCAACTCCCAAACCAGAACCAGAACCAGAACCAGAACTAGAACCAGAACCGGAGCCTGAACCTGAACCTGAGCCTGAACCCGAACCGGAACCTGAACCTGAGCCGGAACCTGAGCCGGAACCTGAGCCGGAACCGGAGCCTGAACCAGAGCCGGAGCCTGAACCTGAACTGGAACCGGAGCCGGTAGTGCAAAAAGTCAGTGAATCCGTAGTTCCTGAGTCTGCTCCCGAACCAGCTCCTGAATCCGTAGCTCCAGAAGTTCGTGATTCCGTAGTTCCTCAACCAGAGCCTACTCACCAACGCAATAACATCCTTTTATACATTATTATTGCCTTACTAGTTATTATTATTGGTGTCCTCGTCGTACTCTTCTTCACACGTAGCGAAAGTCAAACTCCGCCAACGGGCACAATGGCCACAAATGCCACTCCACAAAGAGAGTTGACAATCCCAGAGAAGCTCGACAGTATTGCAGCAAAACTACCTGCCGATTGTATTTACTATGACGTGTTCCCCGACGAACCAAGGCAATGTATCTATTATATACTCGACAATCAACTCTATTGTCAATATGCAAATGATGAAGATGGATCCTTTATTATGCTGAAGTATCAAGGATATGAGGTTGAAGTCTTGTCTGGAGAACTTTTGGACGATGGAAACACCATACAATTGGAAGTAGAAGCCACGAATGGTAGCAGAGCATATTGCATGTTTAACACGCTTGAAGGAATAACGCAGATGATTCCAAAGAAACAAGAGGCCAAAAAGCCGACTAATACGGCTACAACGTCTCCAACACAGAATCCACAAAAGCCTGTAGTTCCCAAACAGGAAACCAAGCCACAATCATCTTCTAATCCAAAACCATCAAAGAAGGCCGAACCGGAAGAAGATGTGGCTCCTGCCAATAGCAATAGCACAGGCTTCCACTTTGAGCCTGTAGATAGAATTCCAGATACTAACAACTAAAACTAATCATACGATGGACGAAATGAAACAATGCCCCCAATGTGGGCAAATGGTGAAAGCCATAGCAAAGAAATGCCGCTATTGCGGCCATTGGTTTAACGAAACGGGACCTACCCCCGTAGTAGAACCTGTCAAACCAGAACCACAAGAACAATCTACTCAGGAACCGCCAAAACAGGAGTACAAGCCGGAACCAGCTCACGAATCCGAGAAAACAACAGCCGATGAGTCCGTGAATCCTGTCCACGAAGCAGTCGCATACACAGAATTGACCGTGATGGGTATTCTCACCCAAGGTCTGAAGTTGGGCATGTCACGCTTCATGACCATCTTCGGCTCTGTTGTTCTGTGGTTGCTCACCGCATGGATTCCCTACCTGAATATCGGAACCACCATCGCGCTGAAAACCATGCCAATAATCCTTGCTGACGACAAAGTACCAGCAGGCCCCACCTACATCTTTGCTGGCAAATATAGGAAATACATGGGCGAGTATTTCACTCTCATCGGTTTGCAATGCCTCTCGCTGATACCAGCTTATTTCTTCCCCTTCGGTATCGTACCAGCCACCATCATCGCTCTTGGATGGTCTATGGCCCTATATATTCTCTTCGACAAGCAAATCACCCCTAGTGATGCTTTGTTAGAGAGTAACGAACGGACCTACGGACACAAGATGACCATCTTCCTAGCCAACCTCGCCTATAGTGTTGCATTCGGTCTTGTATGGGGCATCCTCTACGGCATCCTCGTTCTCTTCGGAGTATTGATTGGTTTGGCATCAGGAGGCGATTATCAGACATCCGCTGCTCTCGGAGCAATCATTTCTGTTCTCATGGTAATCATTACCATTGCCCTCATTGCAGTTTATATGGTCGGTAGCATCGGTTGCCAAGCTGTCATCTATCGCACATTGTGTAAAAACAAATAACAACCCCAAATCAATTATCTTATGAAGTATTTATTAATCGCAATCATGATGGTGGGCACACTGACGCTCAATGCACAGACTCGCCCCACCCAGACTCAACAGAGAACAGCAACCAAGACAACAGCAACCAAGGCAAAAACGACTACGCAAGCAACAACTGCGAAGACCTTCACGCTGACAAACGGAAAACTTGGGCCAGTACAAGTAGGTAAGAAATTTGCTAACATTCCTGCCACGTATAGTGGTCTGTACGACAAGTACACATACAAAAAGATCGAACATACGAGCGAGATGGAAGACGATTGGACAGAAGAGTACTATCAGTTCACCAAAGGAGGTAAGAATGTGTTCCGTGCAGATGTATATGAAGATAAGACCATTCATGCCATCACATTGCAAGAAGGTTCTGCTAACATAGTCAAGACCCAAGAAGGGTTTTATGTGGGCTATCCAGCTCGCACTCTCTTTACAAAGAAAAAGATGCAATGGGATACTTATTTCGAGGGAACTGTATTCGCCACCAGCGGCAATTACACCTACCATGTCAATTATAGTGACATAGGAAATACCGACATCCCTACTCGTGCAAATGATTTCAAGTCCAATGCGAAGGTATGCATGATTTCATATAGTGAACGTTCGGAGTCCGATTATTATTAACAAACAATTTTGGTTTCTACAACGATAAAAGTAAACTATTGTTTGTAAATATATGAATAAACCCCGAAAGTTCTTTCGGGGTTTTGCTTATATTCTGCCTAGACTTTCATGACTGTTATGACAGAACTTACGAAATAGCTTGCCTATTCTTGTGATTCTTCTTCTACGAAATCATTGATGGCCAAGTTGACAGTATATTCGCCTGAGTCATAACATCCATAGTCACAGATAATCGTCCCATATGGAAGCTTTATTTTGCAAAAACCATCAATGGAGTTATCGACTTCACATGCGTCTCCATAGCGTTCTTTTTGAGCAGCGATAAGGGCTTCATAGCGTTTCTTGGCCGTTTGCTCAGTATACGAATCTTCGTTCCAGACTCTAACGGAGATGACCTTGCCCCCATTGGTATCGACACTGAGCTGAGACATCTCTCCATATACCTCGCCACGAAGGAATACTTCGTTCTCGTCGCTGCTGAATCCCCAACCGTCTTCGAATCCTCTGTCACGAAGTGTGGCAATAAACTGTTCGGGATCTCCACCCATTTGCAAATCCATGAAATAAGTGTGTTCTTTAGTGTCTGCTTCTGTAACTTCGCTTTTCTCGTTATCACCTGTATTGCTTATGCTGGAGGAATTTCCTCCACATGCAATAAAAGAGAATATTGCGACATAGAGTGCCAATAATAAAAGTTTCTTATTCATACGATTCTTTTTGTTGATTCATTTCTATTTTTGGTTATTGAACGGTCTCCATGTGGAGTACATACTATTCTTGTTGCTTGCACTTCTGCGACTAGGAACTTCAGAAGGCCATGTTGAATTGACAGCCAGTCCGTCTTGGTCTTTGAATACACGGAACACGCCTTCTTCCATTAATTCATTATCAGGATCACTACCTTTTTCTACCATCACAAAAGCATAATAGAGGTCTGATATGCCGGAACTGGTTTTTGTACCAGAAACAAGTAGTGCAGTTTTGATAGGAATATCATGGCTAGTTCCTGTAGTATTAAAGAATGCCGTGAAATGATTACCAGATCCACTAATGAATGCACCTTTTCCTGTTTTCACAGAGAACCCTGGCTCCATGTCTTTATAGTCCAATGTGTTATCAGTGAAGTTTTGATTCATGAACTGGATGTAGGCAGAACTTATTACTTTTCCTGTTTCATACCCTCCATTACCCGCATCTTCACAATAAACCGTCTCACAAGGATCCATAAAATATACACCTTCAACATTTGGTGGATTCACACCTGTGTAGATAGGCATATAATCCTTCATCTTCTCTTGAATCTCTTCAGGCACGACGTTGTTCAAACGTTCGTCTGTTGTGTTCCAAGGATTGATTTGTCCCTTAATCACTACAAAGCGGTAGTTACCTTCATTATCGGGTTCAAAACCGACATCAATCTGATGCTGAGCACCCGAAGCGAATTGGGTATCATCGGTGAATTCCACAACATATTCAATACCATTATAGATGATGTACATGAACGGCTCTGTCTTGCTCATGGTCTGTGGTGGCACAATCGCAAAGTGACATCTTGTCGAGTTGTCGTAATACATCTTGATGGTAGTAGATCTTCCAGTTGCTGGGTAGGTGTCTGCAGTTACGTTGACATTTGCTTGCGACTTCAAATCCAACTCGAGTCTGACATCGCTTGCTTTCACTTTGTCGCTCACGATATTGACACAAACCTGACACAAGCTATGGAAGAACTGGAATGTCAACGAGTTGTTGCTTGTGGGGGCAATGTAAGCAGTCCGCAAGTCGCTCGCCTTATAACCTTCAAATGTAGACTGGTCGGTCTGCACGCTGAAGGTCATCTCGTTGCAATTCTGTGTACTATATGGGGATATCCCATAGTAGCCCAGCAATGTTTTCGAGTCCTTCTTGATACCATTCCCCACTGCAGCGAACTGATTGTTTTGGAACTTGTAACGCGCATTGTCGGCATAATTGCCTCGATTGTACAGCGAGCCATTCTGTGCTTCGGTAATGGCGAAAACACTGATTTCGTCACCACTCTGGTAGGGTGCGTCAAAAGGCGTGTACGAATTAAATGGCTCTAATGAAGCATAGACACTCACCGCTGTCTGTGAAGGGGTCGGTGTGGGAGGATTGGGATCGTCCGAGTCCTTGCTCTTAGAGCACGCCATGAGTAGCAGCAACGCTGCTACCGCGGCGATATATTGTTTCCATTTCATAGGCTTCACTGATTATTTAGAGATTGGAACGCTGATGAAACGGATGTAGTCATCTTCAATCACATAGTTAGAAGACGAGCATTCGAGACTACATGTAACAGATTGAGCAGTGCTACTTACACCTGCCCCATTAATAGTTTTAAACTGTATGGAGCCTTTGATAGAGCCTTTTGCAGGAATATCTGCTGTTGTGCTCCAATAATCATAATCGGATCCATTCAATGACACGTAACCGTTTAATTCATTGTTTTGATCATCCTTTGAAGAACCAGTACGTGCAACCTTGAAATTCGAAATAATGTCTGATGTAAGGTTCTCAATAGTGTAGTCCAGAACGACGAAGCCATTAGCATCAGCTTTGCAGCTAGTCACAGTGAATTTCAACTGACGGTCTGGAGTCATAATGCCTCCACTCAAGACACGGTTGTCCTGGATTTGGTCTGTGTAGAAACCAATGGCTTTCTTAGTGAAGGTATAGTTTTCGGCACTAACTGTCTGTGTTGTAGTGAATTCCTTGGTTTTGTTTGTCGAATCAAAGTCTTTTACCTTAATGTGGCACACAACAGAAGCACCTTTGCGTAGCTTCGTAATGGTTTGGCTCCAATAATCATAATTGCCTTCACCAATAGATAGATAGTGATTTGAATAAGTGGCGCCTAATCCATCACGTCCGTTTCCTGTTTCAATTTTCAAGTTATTAAGATCCTGATCCAACAGATTCTTGATAGTGTAATCCATAATCAGTACTCGACCTACGCGCTCAGCAGCTGTCAGTGTTACCTCAAGGGCAGCATCCGACTCCATCTTCTCACCTTGGAATGGAGGATTTGGGTTGTCTGGGGTGTCAGGGGTATCAGGATTGTCTGAGTTCCATGGATTGATATTGCCCGAAATGACAATCAGTTTATCACCATCAATCTTCACCTTGTAGGTATACTGACGGCCCGACTGGAAAGCAACATCCGATGTGATATGGAATGGGTAGTCCTTCCCGTCAACAGTAGCAACAAACACGTCTGTACCTTCTGTAATGGTCTGAGGAGGAATGACGCATTGGAATGCGTTGTTGTAAGCTTTGTTCATTAATACGTCGCCCACATCGCTTACAGCTTTCGCTGTGCCCGCGTTCAGGTCTATTTGGACTGAACGTCTTACGTTTGTGGCACGCATTGATACCGTCTTGCTAGCCAGATTGTTGCCTTCAATCTCAACAACAAGGTTGCTCAATATATGGTTAAAGGCGAGGTTCACCAGCTCACTGGTGGATGGTGCAGCATAAGCAAAACAGATGTCGCTTGCTGTGTAATTGGCATGTGACTGTTGGTCATAGCCGATAGAGTGAGTATAAACAATAGCATCACTTGTCCTATAAGGATAAATAGCATAGTATGCGAGACCTGCAGTATGAGCTTCGGTCAGCGTAATACCGTTGTCTACTGCATTAAACACCCCTGCATTGTAACGATAGCGAACATTGTTTGCATAGTTAGTGTTCTTCAATTCAACACCGTTTTTGGCATCAACGGCAAAGACACCGATTTCATCACCATTCTCAAATGCTGTTTCAGTAGCTCGTGTTCCTGAGGTCATTGATGGCTGGAATGAAACGGTCTTACTTACAACTTGAGACATTTCTTCCTCTTGTGAACATGCTCCGAGGAGTAGTATGGCGCACATTGCCATAAATAAAACATTAAATTTCTTCATAGGTCAAATTGTTTTGTTTGTTGTTAATAAATATATAATTAATAATAATAAAATGTCAGTAATTTGCTTAGGTGATTGCAAATATAAACACTTTTCTTGAAACAACCAAAAAAAATGTAAAAAAAAGTAAAAATTGGGTTAAAAAAGGAAAAAATGAGAAAAGAGTCGAGCAATTTGCAAGACTCAATTCACCACAATAATCATTATACATTGTGCATTATATATTATCCAAGGCATGATTGCAGCGCAGATGTTCCGAGGAGTTTGCACGTAGAATACGAGGAGAATTATGCGTAAATTCGACCCGTATTTAGGCTTCAAACTCCTCGGATTCAGGCTTCATACTCATCAGGCTCAGACTTGTTGCATCCAAGTGTCCCATGCCTGGTCCAGTGCATGCTCAATGCGCTTCGGACCGAAATAATTTGCAAGCCATCGTTCCAGGCTGTACTCTGGAGCATTCTCAATACCCACACGACGTGAAAAATGGTCCAGCAGGTAGTTTTTGATGAAACAGTCGAGGATATCACGTGCCGTAGATTCGTTCACACCATACTTCCGCTCGAGGTGATAGAGGAAGTTGCCATAATAATGACGGTATTGAAACGGGTCTAAATGAATACAATTGAAGAATGACCGAAGGCGGTTGATGGCCAACTCCGATGCAGTTTTGTGGAACTGGGGCACATTACCTGCCAGCAGCACCTTTACCTTGACACCTCTCTTATGTATGCGCAGGTTATCCGATATCTTATCGTGGTCATTGCTGTTAGCGATGGCATTCACCTTACAATCGAACACCCCATTATTAATTTCTGGTTATGTCAGCACCTGACCCTCAGGCACATTGAAACGGTCGGGAACCAACGGTGTCATAAATGCGATGACCTGTTGAGTCTCTTTATTCCTCACAATACGGAACGCACCCGACTTCACCACGAGGTCAATGAGCTCACTATCCTGCTTGAAGCCGAGCAACGTACGCAGTTTATTAAACTTATCACGCGTATAGGCCAACGTCTCCTCGTTCATGTAGTCGAGGTCCCCTTCGAGCAAATACTTCACCTTACCTATCTCGCTCCACGAGAGTTTCTTCTGCCGCCATCGTTTGTTGTACGCTCTGGCCCCCGATGCGGCCAGAGCAATCTCCTCCTTCTGTACCATATTTATTTGTCTATCCTATTTCAATTAATTCAATTTCGCGTGCCACGATAGGCACGCAAATTATTAATTTAAAATGTGCGCATATGTTATATGCGCAATTATTAATTATAAAACAACATTCGGTAAATCCCGACTGCAAAGTTACAATATTTCCCCGAAACGACAAAACAAAATGGAAATAAACTAATAAAACAAGGAAAAATGTAAAATTCAGATGCGGATGCCGTATACGTTCTTTACTTCGGACATGACGAAGGTGCTCTCCCACGAGGCGAGGCATTCGATGGTGCCGAGGGTGTTGAAGACGAAGTCCTGATAGCTTTTCATGTCGTGTACCTGTATCTTGAGCAGGTAGTCGAAGCTGCCGGAGATGTTGTAGCACTCGGTGACCTGAGGGATGGCATCGATCTGGGTGATGAAGTCGTTGACGATGTCTCGATTGATGCGCTTGAGCTTCACGTTGCAATAGACAATGAAGCCTTGATTGAGTTTGTCGACATCGAGCACGGCTGTGTATTTCTTGATGTAGCCTTCGCGCTCCAATCGCTTCATGCGCTCGTACACGGGCGAAGAAGAAAGATGTACTGCGCTGGCGAGTTCCTTGATGGTCAGCCTGGAGTTGGATTGCAGGACGCGCATGATCTGCAAATCGGTTTCGTCTAATTGAGTCATGGGTTATAGTTTCAAAAGTTTCAAGATTCAAGTTTCAGGTCGTTCTGCGGAAGGGGCTTTTGAGGGCTCGTTGCAGAAGAATCTTCTGTGATTCGGATGCAAAGGTAGTAATATTTTCCGAACTTTCAAAAACATTTGGAAAAAACATCTAAAATATCGTAACTTTGCACCGCAATTCAAAAGAATTTGGCAAAAAGCAAAATGAAATAAATTAAAAATTACAAATTAAAAGAAAGGAGAAACAAATTATGGCAACTAACAATTTACATGTCGAGACTTTAGCACTACACGTAGGACAGGAACAGGCTGACCCGACAACAGACTCACGCGCGGTACCTATTTATCAAACTACGTCGTATGTATTCCACAATTCACAGCATGCCGCCGACCGCTTTGGTCTTCGCGATGCAGGTAATATCTACGGACGACTGACCAACACAACCCAGAGCGTGTTTGAAGAGCGCATTGCAGCCCTCGAAGGAGGAGTAGCGGGTTTGGCAGTCGCATCAGGCGCAGCTGCTATCACCTATGCACTTCAGAACGTGTTACAGAACGGTGATCATATCGTAGCAGCAGACAATCTATATGGTGGCACATACAACCTCATTACTCACACCCTATCGACTCAGGGTGTCAGCAACACAATCGTTAACGTTAATAATCTCGAGGCACTAGAGGCTGCTATCCGACCCAACACAAAGGTCATCTATGCTGAGACATTCGGAAACCCCAATTCGGATGTGACCAACTTCGATGCAATTGCCGACATAGCCCACAAACACAATATACTATTCATTGTCGACAACACCTTTGCACCAATCCTTATCCGTCCGATCGAACATGGAGCCGATGTAGTCGTACACTCAGCAACCAAGTTCATTGGCGGACACGGTAGCAGCCTCGGAGGTGTCATCGTAGATGCAGGAAAGTTCGACTTCAAGGCAAATGCCGACAAGTACCCCACCCTTGCAAAGCCCGATCCATCATACCACGGAGCCATCTTTGCTGACGTAGCTGGAGCAGCCGCATTCGTCACCCGCATTCGTGCCGTCATTCTGCGCGACACAGGAGCTACTATCTCGCCATTCAATGCGTGGATATTGCTTCAAGGCGTAGAATCATTACCACTTCGTATCGAGCGTCATGTAGAGAACGCACTCAAGGTGGTTGACTATCTCTCGAAGCACCCAAAGGTAAAGAGTGTAAGCCACCCTGCCCTCGCATCTCATCCTGATCATCAGCTCTACAACAAATATTTCCCTAACGGAGGAGGTTCAATCTTCACCTTTGAAATCAATGGTACTCAGGACGACACATGGAAGTTCATCGATGCACTCAAGATATTCTCACTCCTCGCCAACGTAGCCGATGTGAAGAGTCTGGTCATCCATCCCTACACCACCACTCACTCACAGCTCAGCGAACAAGAATTGGCAGAACAGCACATCACGCCAACAACAGTACGCCTCTCCATAGGAGTGGAGCATATCGACGACATCATTGCAGATCTTGCACAAGCATTTGATAAAATCCAAACAACAGAATAGGAAAAATTAAACAAACAAAACCATGGGAAAGATACACAAAAGTCTTGCTGAACTGATCGGCAACACACCTCTACTCGAGGTAACAAATATCGAGAAAAAAGAAAGTCTGAAGGCTCACCTTGTAGTAAAACCAGAGCTGTTCAACCCAGGCGGTAGTGTCAAAGACCGCATAGCCCTTTCGATGATCAACGTAGCAGAGAAAGACGGTTCGCTGAAGCCGGGAGCAACCATCATCGAACCAACAAGCGGTAACACAGGAATAGGACTCGCTTGGGTAAGCGCCATCAAAGGCTACCACCTCATACTAACGATGCCGGAAACCATGAGTATAGAACGCCGCAAACTCTTACAGGCACTTGGTGCAGAAGTAGTGCTGACACCTGGAGCTGAAGGAATGAAGGGTGCAATTGCAAAAGCAAACGGACTCAACCAAAGCATCGAAGGATCGCTCATTCTGCAACAATTCGAAAACCCAGCAAACCCTGCAATCCATACCTTCGCGACAGCACAGGAAATCTGGGATGACTCTGACGGAAAAGTCGATATCTTCGTAGCTGGAGTAGGAACAGGAGGAACTGTGAGCGGTGTAGGACAAGGACTGAAAGAACACAATCCAGACATCAAGATCGTGGCTGTTGAACCCGATTCGTCACCTGTATTGTCAGGAGGAAATCCAGGTCCACATAAGATTCAGGGCATCGGTGCCGGATTCGTTCCAAAGAACTTCCGCAACCAGTACATTGACGAAATCGTACGCGTTACGAACGAAGATGCATTTGCAAGTTCACGACTGCTGGCACGCACTGAAGGACTCTTGGTCGGCATCTCATCAGGCGCAGCATTCTACGCTGCACTCCAACTGGCAAAACAACCTGAGAACGCAGGCAAAACCATCGTAGCCTTGCTTCCAGACACAGGTGAGCGCTACCTGTCAACTCCGCTATTCGAATTCGAATAATGCGAATAAGCGAACGCAAAGCGATACTTGCATAAACCGTACCAAGAAAGTAACATTATGGACGTTAGTCAATTTGCATAGCCATAATAAACTCCCTCAGTCAGATGAGGACACTCTTCTGACCCCGAGCCGACTTGATCGCTACTACAAGTCGGCTCTTTGTTGTTTCGAGGGAAAACCGTTTATTATTGTTTCACAAACTTACCAGCAATTTTCTGAAGTCCGGCTAAGCCTTCGGGGTTGTAAACCACAACGAAACCAGCACCCGATTGTTCTATCATCCAAATGTTTCCAAGGCTGTCAATATAGAAGTTGCCGGCGGTTTCAACAACGAGCAGATTGCGTTGTCCCACATTGATGCCCGTAGAGAGTTTCTTCTGCATTGAAGGCGAATCGTTAGAGATATTGAAGCGAACAAAGCGGTTCAGCGCGCGATCGGTCATATATGCGAAGCCCCAACCATTTGTGCCCAATGCTCCATCGAATAGCATCAAACCCTCGGATGTGATACTTGACGTCTCTGTCCATTTGAATTCCTTTGCTGCTGTCTTCATCACCTTCTTGCCACCTGCGATATAAATATCATCACCTATCTGGCGTATTGCGAGCGGCTTATCTTTGAGCAGGTCACCCATCTCCACAACGCTAGTAGCATCTCCGTCAGGATTGCCGTTGTTGCGATATACCAGCGCACGGAAATTATTCACGCCGAAGAAGTCACCATCGTCTGTAACAAGAAAATCTTGTAATCCGTCGTGGAAGCTCTTGATGAGTTTATTGCCGTTCTTCAGGTCAAAAACATAATTATGGCAGTTCTGTCCACCATATGCCATATAACGTCCATTAGGTGAGAACGTAATCTTCTTGAAATCATCCATGAAGCCTCTATCTATCTCACAAATCAACTCCGAAGTCTTGACATCCTTACCATCGTAACGAACGATTCCACGCCCTTCAACATCAAGGTAGAGATCTTTGCCGTACGCTCCGATGCTGATGATGCCAGGTCGTTCGCCCTTTCGCTTACCAGGCACAACTTCTTTCAAATCGCCTGTCGGTTTATGAACAGCCAACACGGCATTGTCTCCATAAGTTGATTGCATGAAGAAGATGTACTCATCGTTTTCAGCGAAAGGCTTTTCAACACTTGCGTGGTTGAGTTGACCGATAACGGCAAACTTACTCTTTGAATGGTCAATCTGCTTATTGCCTCCTCCCCCTTCCTCTCCTGGAGGGTCACCTATAATTGGAGGATCAATTGGTGGATCACCTATTATTGGAGGATCAACAGGAGGATTGCCAATAATTGGAGGATCAATTGGTGGATCGCCTATAACTGGAGGTTCAACTGGAGGATTTTCTTTAGTTGGAGGAGTCTCATCCTCAGGTCCTGGACAGCCTATCAGAATATCTATGCCGATGTCCGCCGTATCTCCACACAACTCAATGGATGGTTTTTGTGGCGTTCCTACATAGTTAGCAATACACTTAGGAGGATTCTGTGTTATAGAAGTCTGTTTCTTCAAATGGAAATGTTTCTTGAAGAAATCAATCATGTCACGATGCTCAAACATAGAAGCCAGAGTGGTGTTTCCCGTTGTTGGATCGGTATAGCCCATAGCACCACTAAGAGCCTTTATGGCAGTATAGGCTATCGCTTCGTATTTGTTTTTAGGATTGCTGACCTCCGAATAGACGAACACCACACCTATCATCTTATCGAACTCCTCATCGTAATAGAAGTAGTTGTCGAACACCATTTCTATATTCGCACCCGCGAGGAGCGAGAGCCATGAGTTGCTCAAGTCTATCCGATTCACGATACGACCACCCTCGTGACCGTTGAACGTCAGTTCTTCAGGTTTCCCCTGCTTGATGGCATCTTTCCAAGTGGCACTCGTAGTATGAGCGATGTTAGCTTTCGCGAGTTCTCTGCTAAACTTCTCGCGCATCCCGTCTTCCAGCGCAGCCCATAATCCAAGAATGGACGACGAATAGACCATAGTGGTCATCATTGCTGCTTTAGCAGACTCCTGACCATCGAATACAAACACCGTTGTACGAGTTTGTCGTCCGAAGTAAAGATTGAGTAAGCTCTCATATTGCTTCAGTGTGCCTTCGAGCTTTTTATTCTTCATAGGAGTAGCATACTTCGACGACGAGATGCTCATCATGCGATTTTTCAAATCCGGATAGCAGTATTCAGGAAAGGCTTCGATGGTTCCATCAGGATTGTCGAAATAAAAAAAGGTGGTTTCGAGCATTTCCTTTGTTCCTCGAGAGTTGCCCACAGAACCTTGCCCCCCTTGCTGTCCATTACCCTGAGCCGTTTGGCCGTTATTGCCTTGACCACTATTTGCCCCATTATCATTAGCTGTTCGTGCGTTATTGGGCTCAGGATGCAGAGCTTGGTCGATCAGCTTTGACAGTTCACTGGGATCATGACCTTCCTCCAACAACTGTCTACCCAATTCAAGGCGTGCCTCCACCTTCGTGCGGTTAGCATCTTTTTGCTGATTATATAACTCCATTTCTCTTTTATAGATATAATCAGCCACCCCTTCTGTAATTTTGTTGTAGTTATCAGTGACCAAACCTTTCAAATCGAGACAATCGATTGCATCTTTCAGTTTTTGAAGGTCATTAATTGGAATGATGGGATTTTCGGTTTGTTTTGCTGCTCTGATTGCTTCATTAATACATATTTCGATAGGGAGTTTTTTATCGCGCGTAATCAAGTCGATTGCAAAACCTATCATCTTTGCTCCACCATTAGCAAAAAAGCCATCAACCTTGTCAAACAACGAAGGGTTCTGCTTGAATTTGCTGTACTCTTCACGAAAGCTGAGCACTTGTTTGCTGTCGAGAGATAATTTTTCTGTCTTTTTCTCACCATTGACCGTCTGAGTCACAGTTACCGAACCGGTTCCAGCATACTGAAAATCCAAGTTGGTCACGCTGTTGACGATTTCCGTAGGGAAACCATTGCTGTTGACCTTTATGGAAGTTTGGTCCTTCCCCGAGATAATAACCTGGTCAACGGAGTTCCCATAGCCGTATGCAACTGTGGCCAGTATTTTTGAAGACGGATCATAGCCAGCTTCCTTATGAGGCGGCTGAGCCCAACCAACGGCGAAGACCATCGTTAGGCAGAGGGTCAGAATGACGTTTCTTTTCATAGCTGTTGCGTTATTATAGTTTGAATTATTCTTTGTTAGTGCTGGCAAAGATACAAAATCATTTTGGATAAACAAGAAAAAAGGAAAATTATTTGTATTTCCATGCAAAAAAAATGACAAAATTTGAAGCCAATCGCAAGAAGTCAAAAATTTGCAGCCCTTAAGGGAAAATATTGTAGCCCCTAGGGGCTGCAAAAAAAACTGAGCCATATTACTCACAGCAAAAAGCCATAATGCAGAAAACTTTTGTTTTATTAAAACCGCCCACATTTCTACAATTTTCTTGTTTTGTTCCTTTTTTATTCTTAAAAAAATTAAAGATATGGTGGTCGTGTCGAAAAAAATGCTTAACTTTGCAATCCGTTTGCGTATTCGTGCGCACACGTGAAGAAAGATATGTGAAAAAGAGAACAGAGAACAGAGAAGAGAACAAAGAGTAATGAATAATTTTGATTTTGACGATTTTAATTTCTTAGACGATTCTCCACGCAACGCATCGATTTCGATTATTTCGGACATAGATGCGACGAAGTCAAACATATTTGAAACAGAAATCAATGCTGAAAAGGAAATACCAATCCTCCCACTACGCAACACGATGCTGTTTCCCGGCACCCTACTCCCTATTACCATCGGCCGCCGTTCATCGCTGCGGATGATTAACGAGGTGAGCAAATCGGGTGAGGTGATTGGTGTGTTCAGCCAAAAGGATGATTCTGTGGACAACCCAGACAGCAAAGACTTGTATGAGTTTGGTGTGGTAGCAAAGGTGGTTAAGGTGTTAGAGCTGCCAGATGGCAACCGTACGGCTCTGATGCAAGGTTTCAACCGTGTGGGGCTGACTGAAGCACATGACAACGGAGACTACTTGGTAGGTCATGTCTATCAAGCTGCCGAAGTGATACCAAGCAATCGCGATAGGGAATTCAATGCGGTGGTCGAGGCATGTAAGGACGTTGCAGAGAAACTGTATCGCAGCAGCGAATTCCGCAATTTCGATGTGTCGTTCAACCTGCGTAACCTTTCGAACAAGACGTTCCTCATCAACTTCATCTGTGCAAATCTACCTGTCAGCAATAAGGAGAAGATTGACCTTTTGCGTGAAAGCAACATGACTCAGCGGGGTTTCATGCTACTTGGATTGCTTAATCGCGAATACCAGTTCGTGTCGCTCAAAGCAAGTATACAAATGCGTACCCAGGAAGACCTGAGCCGTCAGCAACGCGAGTTTTTCCTGCATCAGGAGATGAAAAATATCCAAGAAGAATTGGGAGAAGACTCCGATTCGGACATCGAAGGACTGCAGAAACGTGCAAAGAAGAAGAAATGGAACGAAAAGACGGGCGATTTCTTCAATCGTGAACTTGGTCGTCTGCGCCGCATGAACCCACAATCGCCTGATTATCAGACACAATTCGACTATCTCGATACATTCGTAAGTCTGCCTTGGAACGAGGCCACAAAAGACAACTTGAACCTCAAGAATGCAGAAAAGGTGTTGAACCAAGACCACTTCGGAATGGAGAAGGTGAAGGAGCGCATTCTGGAGCATCTTGCTGTATTGAAGACACGTGGAGACTTCAAGAGTCCCATCATCTGTCTGTATGGACCTCCAGGTGTGGGTAAGACATCGCTTGGCAAGAGTATCGCTCGTTCCATGAAACGCGAATATGTGCGTATGTCGCTTGGCGGCTTACACGAAGAAGCCGAAATACGCGGACACCGCAGAACCTATGTAGGTGCGATGCCTGGTCGTATCATGAAAGGCATCCAACAGGCAAAGAGCTGCAACCCGGTCTTCATCCTCGACGAGATAGACAAACTGGGACAAGACACCTTCCACGGAGACCCATCATCGGCCCTGCTCGAAGTACTCGACCCAGAACAGAACAATGCCTTCCACGACAATTATCTGGATTGCGACTTCGACCTTTCAAGGGTGATGTTCATCGCTACAGCGAACAACATCGGTAGCATCCCTACCCCATTGCTCGACCGTATGGAGCTGATTGAGGTAAGCGGATATCTCACAGAAGAAAAGATTGAGATAGCCAAACGTCATCTCATTCCCCAACAGCTGAACAAACTGGGAATGGAGGGAACCGGCATTAAGCTGACTCCTAAAGCCATTGAACGCATCATCGAGAACTACACACGCGAATCGGGTGTTCGCGAACTCGACAAGAAACTGAACAAACTGTTGCGCAAGCTCACACTGGAATTTGCAAAAACAGGCGAGTTGCATAAGAAAAACATAGGCGAGAATGACATCGAGGCCCTTTTAGGTCCCGTTGAATTCACACGCGACAAATATCAAGGCAACGACTATGCAGGTGTTGTGACAGGACTTGCTTGGACGGCAGTAGGCGGTGAGATTCTGTTCATCGAAACTAGCCTGAGCAAGGGTAAAGGTCAGAAACTGACCCTCACAGGTAATCTGGGCGATGTGATGAAAGAATCGGCCGTATTAGCACTCGAATACATTAAGGCCCATGCTGAGAAACTCAACATCGACCCACGTGTGTTCGACAATTGGAACATCCATATCCATGTGCCAGAAGGAGCTGTTCCAAAGGATGGACCATCTGCCGGCATCACCATTGCAACCTCTATAGCATCGGCTCTTACACAACGCAAAGTTCGCAAGAACGTAGCGATGACAGGTGAAATCACCCTGAGGGGAAAAGTGTTACCCGTAGGAGGCATCAAAGAAAAGATTCTTGCAGCAAAGCGAGCAGGCATTACAGACATCATGCTATGTCACGAAAACGAAAAAGACATTAAGCAGATACCAGAAATCTACGTGAAAGGAGTCACTTTCCATTATGTAAAGAATGTGGAAGACGTGTGGGATTTTGCCCTACTCGATGAAAAAGTGAAAAATGCAATAGAATTCAAGATAGAAGAAGAGGAGAAAAAAGGCGAGAAGTAAGAGAAACGAGTTATGCCATTAACATTTAGTGTAGAACATAGTGACGCAAAGACGAATGCAAGAGCGGGATTAATCACAACCGATCATGGTCAGATCCAAACCCCTATCTTCATGCCCGTAGGAACCGTAGGAAGCGTCAAAGCAGTTCATTTGCACGAACTGACAGACGACATCAAAGCTCAAATCATATTGGGCAACACCTACCATCTTTACCTTCGTCCAGGACTCGGAGTCATAGAGGCTGCAGGCGGACTTCATAAGTTTAACGGATTCAGCCGTCCGATGCTCACTGATAGTGGAGGATTCCAGGTATTCTCGCTTTCTGGTATCCGAAAACTGACAGAAGAAGGCGTAGAGTTCCGTAGCCACATTGATGGTTCGAAACACTTTTTCTCGCCCGAGCGAGTAATGGACATAGAACGCACAATAGGTGCTGATATCATGATGGCACTCGACGAATGTCCTGATGGGAAATCCGACTACGAATACGCCAAGAAATCTCTCAAGTTGACAGAGAACTGGCTCGACCGTTGCATCCAACGATTCAAAGAGACAGAACCGAAATACGGCTATCATCAAGCCCTCTTCCCCATCGTACAAGGATGTACATATACCGACTTGCGTCAGCATGCTGCCGAGTATGTGGCAAGTAAGAACGCAGAAGGAAATGCGATTGGCGGACTAGCTGTAGGAGAACCTACAGAAGTAATGTACGAAATGATTGAAGTAGTAAATGCCATCCTTCCCAAAGACCGTCCGCGTTATCTCATGGGAGTAGGTACCCCAACAAATCTCCTCGAAGCAATTGAACGAGGTGTCGATATGTTCGACTGTGTGATGCCCACCCGTAATGGTCGCAACGCTATGCTCTTCACCAAACACGGCACCATGAACATGAGGAACAAAAAATGGGAATTGGACTTCACACCTATCGATGAAGAAGGTACCTCGTATGTAGACAGAACCTACTCAAAGGCATATCTACACCATCTGTTCAAAGCCCAGGAGTTGCTAGCGATGCAGATTGCATCCATACACAACCTGGCATTCTATCTGTGGCTCGTAGGCGAAGCACGCCAACATATTATCACTGGTGACTTCAGCATTTGGAAAAGTAAAATGGTAGAAGAATTGGGACGCAGATTATAGAGAGAATCAACAATGAGAAGACCAAAGTTCAAGTTACATACCCCAGCATGGTGGTCTAAAAGCATCGAATGGATGAATGATCACATGCCCCTGTCGAGACTCGACCGATATATCATCGGAAAGTTTCTTGGCACCTATTTCTTCTCAATTGCCCTCATCATCAGCATCGCAGTCGTGTTCGACATCAATGAACATATCGACAAGTACCTGTCGAAGAATGCGCCCGCGATGGAAATTATCAAGTTTTATCTGAATTTCATCCCTTATTATGCCAATCTGTTCAGTCAGTTGTTCGTGTTCATCAGTGTCATCTTCTTCACGACCAAGTTGGCAGAAAACTCGGAAATCATTGCCATGATGTCCACGGGGGTGAGCTTCAAGCGACTGATGCGCCCTTACATGATATCTGCAGCAGTAATTTGCGTGTTAACCTTTGTCATGGGTGCCTATATCATTCCAAGAGGAAATGTGGAACGTGTAAAATTCGAGAATACATATCGTCGACGCTATGCAGTTACCTTTACAAGCAATGTCCAGTTAGAAGTAGACACAGGGGTAATTGCATATCTCTCTCGCTATGAAGACAATGTAAAGACAGGCTACGACTTCAGGCTCGACAAATTTGTCAACAAGAAAATGGTAAGTAGTCTGCAAGCTGCCATGATACAATATGACACACTTTCTGAAGAACCAAATCATTGGATTATCAAGAACTACACCGAGCGTGATCTTCAAGGAATGCGTGAAGTAATTACAAATGGTGGAAGAATAGACTCCGTCATCAACATGCAGCCCCAAGATCTCCTCATTCAGAAAGGGCAACAACAAACACTGACCAACCCACAATTATCTCAATATATCGATCGGCAAAAACAGCGAGGATTTGCCAACATACAAGCCTTTGAGGTGGAATACTGGCAACGAGGCGCATCGTCGTTTGCAGCCTTCATCCTCACCGCTATCGGGTTGTCACTTTCTGCAAAGAAGCGTAAGAACGGAATGGGTATTGCCCTTGGAGCAGGATTGTTGCTCAGTTTTGCTTACATCATGTTTCAAACCATTTCTGCAACATTTGCAATTAAGGCCAGTTTTCCTCCAATGTTGGCAGTATGGATCCCAAATATTGTATTCATATTCATCGCAATATATTGCTATAGACACGCACCGAAATGACATCACTGACTATCGACATAGGTAACTCAAGCATAAAATATGCAATATTCGACAATCAATCCATGATTCACTATCAAAGAATCATGGGGCACGATATTGAACAGTTAGCAGATGAGGTTGCAAACTATCACCCTACTCATTCCATCGTGTGCGCAACAATCTCATTGACAGAACAACAACAAACTTCTCTAAGCAAACTTACCAAGTACACAGAGTTTCTGACTCATACTACCGCAATCCCGATTCGTAACCAATACAAGTCACCAGAAACACTTGGTATGGATCGATTAGCAGCTGCAGTAGGAGCATATATGGAAGTTAAAAAGGATGTACTGATTATCGATATGGGAACTGCAATTACCTACGATTTCGTAGATAAAGAAGGTAACTATAGAGGTGGAAATATTGCACCGGGGTTGCAAATGCGATTAAAGGCATTACACGACTACACTTCACGACTCCCGTATGTAGAGGCAGAAGGTCCGCATCCCGAACTTGGCGAGAATACAGAAACCGCCATACGTTGTGGAGTTATTGATGGAATAAGATACGAAATTGAGGGGTATCTGCGTCAATTTTTCTTAAAATATCATAATCTTTCTGTATTTTTTACGGGTGGAGACGAATTATATTTTGAAGATGAAATAAAAAAGCGTATTTTTGCAGACAAATTTTTAGTTGTGAAGGGGTTGAATTACATATTACGATATAAATCGTAACAAAAAGACGAACGAAAACAAAGAAACAAAGATGAACTTAAGAAACATCACATACATATTCATTCTGATGCTCACTCCCCTGAGCATATTGGCACAAAATGGCGTAAACTCACCATATAGTCGTTATGGATTCGGTATACAAGCCGACAGATCGATGGGTTTCAACAAGGGAATGAGTGGAGTTGCACAAGGTTTTAGGGATGGACAAATCATCAATGTTGCCAATCCTGCCTCTTACTCAGCTGTAGATAGTGTTACCGCCCTCTTCGATATAGGCATAACACTACAGAATGGAAATTATAAAATCGGTAAGATGCAGCACAATGCCCGCAACACAAGTATCGATTATGCAGCCTTCCACTTCAGAGCCACCAAAGGGCTTGGTGTTGCAATGGGTATATTACCCTACACCAATATCGGCTACTCAATGAAATCAAATAACGAAACACTAGTAGGAAACGAAAACATCACATCACATTACAGCTATGCTGGATCTGGAGGACTTCATCAGGTTTTTATTGGTACAGGTTGGGCTATAAGCAAACCTCTATCAGTAGGACTCAATGGTAGTTTTCTGTTTGGAGACTACTCACATACCACCTCGATGGAGTTTAACGATGTAAATGCTTACGCTCAAATTCGTGGTTACAAAGCAGACATTTCAACATGGATGGTAGATCTTGCCATGCAATTTATCCAGCCAATTGAGAAGACAGATAAACTCGTGTTTGGTATCAACTATGGCCTTGGACACAATGTCAACAACAGAGCTATCAGATACACAGAAACCTACAATGCTTCATCCTCGCTTGCTAACGGAATCACAACTGACACACTTTCGAATGCTTTTCAGCTACCACACACATTCAATATCGGAGTTGCATACTACAAAAACGCAAAACTGAAAGTAGGTGCAGACTTTGAACTTCAGAAATGGAGCGAATGCAAATATCCTGTTCAAGACGCTACCGGACAATATATATCAGCCAAACATCAACTGAATGACAAGATACGTATTTCTCTCGGATGTTCATACACCCCAAATGCAAGGAGTGGCAGAACTGCTGAAAATACTAGTTACAAGTTCGGAGGTTATTTCAGCAAGTCGTATGCAAATACTGATCAAGCGTTCATGAAGACCGATAAGCCCTACGAATACGGGCTTTCTGCAGGTGTATCTATTCCTATTTCTAATAGAAATGTATATATCAATCGTCCTAAGCTAAATCTTAGCGTACAATGGACACATACCCACATTCCTTATGTTTCTGCAGCGAGCACAACTCCTACAATAGGGAAATTGACTGAAAACTACCTGAGATTTTGCATAGGACTCACATTCAGCGAACGATGGTTCTACAAATATAAAATGGAATAATATTGTTAACACATAGATTAAACATATTGTTAAAAAAGAAATCTAACAAACAGAAATAAGCATTTAAGATTATGAAGAAAAAAGTATTTTCAGCCTTCGTAATGGCAACAGTAGCAATCTGCGCATACGCTCAAGGCTACGCAGGAACAACCTTCAATGACCGTATTGGACATGGTCAAGATAGCATTGATGTTATAAACAACTTCAGTCTCTATCGTGAAGAGTTTAAGAACAAGAACTATGAAGAAGCATATAATTCTTGGAAAGTAGTGATGGAAAAAGCACCGCTTGCACAGATCCGTATTTACCAAGATGGAGATATCATCTGCCAAGAATTGCTTAAGAAAGAAACCGATGCAGCAAAAAAGCAAGAAATCTTCAATACGCTAATGAATATGCATGACACACGTATTAAGCTACTTGATGATCTCAACTCTTTTGCCACACAGTTAACAACAACCACAAAAGGAAACATCCTTTGTCGTAAGGCTTACGATTATTACTATTTTAACCCAAAGCCAGATAATGAGGGAGCATATAAATTGTTCAAGGATGGTATTGATGACCTTGGCGAGAACGTAGAAGCATATATCCTCTATGGATTCATTCAGTGTTCATACAACCGCTTCCAGACCAAGAAGGACGACCAGAGTCGTGAAGACTTCATCAACGACTACATGAATAGCAATGACATATGTGAGCGTCTTCTTGATGTTGCCAAGCAATATCCCGCAGAAGTGATTCCTGCCAACCCAGATTCTGAAGACTCTACTGAATGGGAAGAGCGAGTTGTACTATCGCCAGAAGCAGAGAAAATCATCAAGAACTATCAGCCAACTCAAGACCTTTGCAACGACCTGTTTGTTAAATCAGGAGCCGCAGATTGTGACGCTTTGACTAAAATCTATGGTGGTAAAGTTGAAGGTGCAAAGCAAGATCTTGCCCAACTCAACACCATCCTCAAAATTCTCCAGAACTTCGAGTGTGACAAATCAGACCTCTACTACAAGGCTGCTGACTATGCATACGAATTGAATAAAACTCCAAGTGCCGCCCTTGGTAAAGCTGCCAAGTTACTCAAGGCTGGAGATACCGATGGAGCTATGAAGTATCTGCAAGAGGCTATCGAACTTGAAACCGATGCTTCGAAGAAAGGTAAGACAGCTTTCTCGATTGCACAGATTCTTTATAGTAAAGGTAACATCAGCGGATGCAGACAATATTGTAACACGGCACTCAAGTACACACCATCTATGGGACGCGCTTACTTGCTGATTGCCAACTGTATCATACGTAGTGCTCCTGCTGCAAGCCAGAATACAGATGCGATGTTAACTCGTAGTTATTACTACTGCTTGGCAACCGATAAGTGTTTGAAAGCAATGTCAGTTGACCCATCTTGCGCTAGCCGTGCAAACAGCCAGATAGCAAATTATCGTAATGGTTATTACCCAAAGAGCGAAGCGTTCTTCAAAGGCCTCAAAGCAGGACAATCAGTATCAATCATGGGTGAAACCACAACTTTACGTCTTCGCTAACCGAATTAAGAAGGTAATCCCCTTCGTTCTATAAGAGAACGTGAAGACGTTAAATAAAATAGTTATTGTCAGTTTCATGGGATGTATTCATCTCATGGGACTGTTCAGTTGTCACGAAGAAGAAAACGAAACAACTGTTGATATTAATAATCGAGAAGACCAGCCTATTCTAAAAAGTATTGGGGTCAGCACACTCATATCAGACAGTGGTGTTATTCGTTACAAAATAATCAGTGAAGAATGGTTCATATATGACAGAAAAGATCCTCCATACTATTCATTTGAAAAGGGATTATTTCTTGAGAAATTTGACGAGAACTATCATGTTGACGCCTTCATCAACTGCGACACAGCTTATTACTACAATATAAAACGTTTATGGGAGTTGCGAGGACGCGTTTGCGTAAAAAACCTGAAAGGTGAAACATTCAAGACCTCATTGCTCTATTGGGACATGAATCAACATGAGATATACTCACCTGCATATATGGTAATCGACGGCATCGAGCAAGATCTAGATGGTTACAATTTCAAGTCAAATGAATCTATGACAGACTATATCATCCATTCATCTTCTGGAGCATTCCCTATGGGCGAAGACCGTGAAGTACCTCACCCAAATGATCAGGAACTTATTATGTTCCAATCTGATTCAAGTCAGGTCAACACGACTCCCTAAAAAGAAAAAACGTCTTCCTCTTAATCAAAAACACACCTTATTATTAAAATTTACAAATAATAAGCGTTTAGTTCAAAGAATTTTTACTATCTTTGTGCGATTTTTGCAGAAAAACGTAAAATAAAAATAGATATTATGGCAACATTAGGAAAAATTAGAAAACATGGAGTACTGCTTGTAGCAGCAATTGCTATCGCACTATTCCTCTTCGTAGCAGGTGACCTCATCAAAGGGGGGGAAAGCCTGTTCCAGAAAAATCAACAAACTGTAGCACAAATCGATGGTGAGGATGTATCAATCCAAGACTTTCAGAAATTGTTTGAAGAATTTCAGGGCTATTACGAAATCATCAATGGTTCATCTCTTTCTGGAGAGGATGAACTTAACCGAGTAAAAGATGAAGCATGGCAGACCTATTTGCAAAACACACTCATTCAAAAGGAGTGCGACGCACTTGGCTTAACTGTAACAGACAATGAGGTTGCAGAAATCATCAAAAATGGCCAAAGCCAACTCTTACAGGTTCCAATTTTTATGAACCAGCAAACTGGACGCTATGACTATAGTTTGGTTCAGGACTTCCTCAATGAATATAAGCAACTGAAAGAATCTGGAACACAAATGCAGGATGCATACGAAAAGGCTTACAAATACTATATGTTTGCTCAGAAGCAGATTCGCAACCAGAGTCTGGCTCAAAAATACCAGATACTGCTTTCAAAAGCTATCATTTCAAATCCTGTAGAAGCTAAGCAGAATTTCGAAAGCCGTTCAAACGAAACAGACGTAATTCTCGCTTCATTGCCAACCTCACAACTCTCTGACGACAAGGTTGAAGTTACAGACGAAGAAATAAAAGCAAAATACAATGAGGAAAAGGAGCAATATCAGCAGAATTTAGAAACTCGCGACATTAAGTATATTGACGTAGCAATCTCTCCAAGCGATGCTGACAAAAAAGCAGCAGAAGAAGAAATGGCTGACGCTTATGACCAACTAACTGCTGCCGCAAGCAACACAGAAGCTGGTAATATCAGCCGTCTGTTGACAAGTCAGGTTCCTTATACGGACATACTCAAGAAAAAAGAGGCTTTCCCAACAATGATTGCCAATTTACTTGACAGCACAGCTGTTGGATCTGTTTCTGCACCAAAATACGATGCAATGACCAACACTTACTACACATTCAAGGTGCTTGACAAACAGACTGAGGCAGATAGCGTTCTCTATCGTCAAATTGTCGTAGCAGGAACAGACGAAGCAAAAACTAAAGCATCTGCAGATAGCATCGTAAACGCTATTAAGGGTGGTGCAACATTTGCAGAAATCGCAAAGAAATACAACCAGAAATCTGACAGCACATGGGTATCAACTGCACAATATCAGAATAGTCATCTTGACGCAGATAATGCACTATACGTTACTACCCTTTATTCTATGCAGCCAAACGAGATTAAGACAATCAAACTCTCTAACGGCTATAACTTCGTGCTTCAGGTCCTCGAAAAGCGCAACTCTGTTCAGAAATACAATGTTGCAGCAATCGTAAAGACTCTCAATTTCTCTGATGCCACATACAACGCAGCATACAATAAGTTTAACTCATTCTTGGCAGAGAACAACACTGCAGAGAAGATTGAGGCAAACGCAGAAAAAGAAGGTTATAGCTTGATGCCTTATCCTGATCTCACAAGTAACCAGCATAGTGTTGCAGGTATTCACAGCACACGCGATGCCCTCAAATGGATTTTCGATGAAGCATCAGAAAAAGAAGTTAGCCAACTCTACGAGTGCGGAGACAATAACCATCTGCTTGTTGTTATTCTTGATAAGGTCAACAAAAAAGGTTATCGTTCACTTGACAAAGTATCTAGTAGTATTAAGAGCGAACTGACAAACGAAAAGAAAGTTGCTCAACTTGCAGAACAACTCAAGGGAGTAAAGAGTATAGAAGAAGCAAAAGCTAAGGGTGCAGTTATTGACACAATCAACCATATTTCATTTGCATCACCTGCATTTATTAGTGCTACAGCATCTTCAGAACCACTTATCAGTGCTGCAGCTGCTAAGGCACAGAAAGGTGCTTTTGTTGGCCCTATTAAAGGCGAAGGTGGTGCATATGTAATGCAAGTGGTCGACAAGACAAAGACTGCTGATAAATTTGATGCAAAGCAAGAAGAGACACAGGTTTCACAAACTCATCTGCGAGTAGCTTTCCAGACACTCTTCAATGTCCTCTATCTACAAGCTAATGTAACAGACAACCGATACAAATTCTTCTAATTTCATTAGAATTTATATATAAGGTGTGTCCCAATGGGATGCACCTTATTTCATTCTTACATTTAGCAACTGCTCCTATATGAACCTATGGAACAGGTCTGTGTCTAGATTACAGAGAGAAGCGTACTTAGGAAAAATGACAAGAAACGATAAATAGACATACCAACTGATTATATAAGAATTCATTAACAATATTATTAAATGAACTAACGCATGAAAACAAGAAAACTTTTAATTGCTGTGCTATTCATTTCAGCATGTTCCATGAATGCACAAGTTGTCATCAACGTTGATGCAACTCAAAAAGGTCCAAAAATTAGTCCTACACACTATGGCATCTTCTATGAAGACATAAACCATGCAGCTGATGGAGGATTGTATGCAGAACTTATTCGTAACCGTTCATTCGAGGATGATTTAATGGGAGGAGGACGTAATATGCGTCGTCGTGGAGGACAGAACAATCAAAACGAAGGTCAAACCGAACCACGTATTAGTAACTGGTTCAGCGTGGGTAGCGCAAGTCTAAAACTCATTCAGGAAAATCTCCTGAATAGCGTACAGCACAATGCTTTAAATGTAATGCTAAAGAAAGCAGGTGACGGGGTTCGCAATGAAGGTTTTTGGGGAATAAATGCCGTGAAAGGTACCAAGTACCGATTGTCATTTTGGGCAAAAAGCCTAAATGGCTACAATGGGACCATTACTGCTCAGTTGCAATCCACAAATGGCCAATCACTCGGGAATGTAAAGATAAATGCGAACTTTGGCAAAGAATGGAAAAAATATACAGCCATAATCACAGCAACAGGAAACGACCCACGAGCAGAATTCTCACTAACAGCAGATAAAGTTGGAAAATTCCAAATTGACGTAGTAAGTTTATTCCCACCAACGTTTAAGAATCGTGAAAACGGAATGCGTCCAGATTTGGCACAAATGCTTGCCGATATGCATCCACGGTTCATGCGTTTCCCTGGTGGATGCTTTGTTGAAGGACAGCAAAGCCCGGACAATGCATTCCGTTGGAAACGTACCATAGGACCTATTGAGCAACGCGAAGGCCATGCAAACGTAAACTGGGGATATCGCACGAGTGACGGAATTGGATTCCATGAATTCCTGCAGTTGTCAGAAGATCTAGGAGCCAAACCTCTGTTTGTTGTCAATGTTGGAATCTGGCATGGAGGCTGTACTCCTTACGACCAGATTGGCGAGTGGATTGAAGAGTGCATGGACGCTCTTGAATATGCTAATGGCGATATAACAACCAAGTATGGAAAGATGCGTGCAGAGAATGGTCACCCAGCACCATTTAACCTCGAATATATTGAAATTGGTAATGAGAACTATAATTTCAACATGAATAACAATAGTGATCAAAGCGACCATTACCCCGAACGATATATCCAATTCTACAATGCCATCAAGGCAAAATACCCGAATGTTCATTGTATTGGCAATGTAGAGTCTTGGAGTACCGACAATCCTTCATGGCGAAACAACTATCCTGTTGAGATGGTCGATGAACATTATTATCGCAATCCAAAATGGTTTGCTGACCGTTTCGACAAGTATGACAGCTATGATCGTTCTAAATATAAAATCTATGTAGGCGAATATGCTGTTACGAGTCAGTTTGGCGATATAGGTAACCTTAATGCTGCACTTGGAGAAGCTGTGTATATGATGGGTATGGAAAACAACTCTGATGTGGTTGTCATGAACTCATACGCTCCTATATTCGTAAACGAGAACGATGCACGTTGGCGTCCAGACATGATTCGTTTCAACTCAAATAAAGTGATGGGTACTCCTTCTTATTATGTGCAGCAGTTGTTCCCTAATAACATCGGCACGCAAGTTCTAAAAACAGAGTGGACATACAAACTCACAATGCCACAAGCAAATAAGGAAGAGGAAAACAAGCCTGTACAAGTGGGATTGGCCACTTGGAACACCAATGTTCAGTACAGAAACGCCCAGTTGATAGTTGATGGTTCTACGATTAATATTGGCGATTTCTCGAAATGGGTACGTCAAAGTGGCTCCTGGAATGCAACTAACAGCGAACTCTCACAGACATCAAACGAGACACCCGCTATGATTCTTTGCCCTACACAAATCGATGCTAAGAAATACACCTATAAGGTACAAGCAAAGAAACTAAGTGGTGCAGAAGGTTTTATGGTTCTGTTTGGATATAAGGATGCACAAAACTTCCAATGGTACAACATCGGCGGATGGTCTAATGTTCAAAACAATGTAGAACAAACTATCGGTGGAGGAAAGATTCAGATAGCACGCGACAAACGTTTCTCTGTTCAAAATGACAAATGGTACGACCTACAAGTAGACATAGAAGGAGACAACATAAAGTGCTACCTTGACGGAAAACTCGATTTCACTTGTAAGCTTCAAAAGAGTAGCGCGATGGAGGGAGTGTACGCATCTACTACGATTGATGCTGCAACAAAAACTATGTATGTGAAGATTGTCAATGTTGGTGAAGGGTTCGCTGACGGAACATTAAATCTAAAGAACTGCTCCATCGATACCAACAAAGCAGATGCTGTTACTCTCATCCGTCTTGCATCTAAAGACGGAAATGATGAGAACACACTCGATAATCCCAAGAACATTTATCCTCAGACAACTACCGTAAAGGCCTCTAACCGAAATAAAGTAGACTTTAAAGTTCCTGCCTTCTCAGTAAACATCCTGAAAATCAAGCTAACATGAAACGAATCCTTATCTACCTTTTTATCACACAGCATTCGCTCTTCATAGCGGCTCAAGTTGGCTTTGGTAATGCAAGTTTATTCAACGACACTTGGTTGTTCTGCCTCTCTGACAAGCAGGAATATAAAGATGTCAAATACAATGAGGATGGATGGCAAACTCTCACCCTACCCCACGATTGGTCAATCGAGGGAACCCCTTCACGCGACTTAGCCAGTTGTACAGGTTATCTTCCTGGTGGCATTGCTTGGTATCGAAAGCATTTCACGCTCGATGCTGCTATTCCTCAAAATGAGAAACGATTCATCTATTTCGAAGGGGTATATAATCGCAGCGAGGTCTACATTAATGGTCACCTGCTTGGAAAACGTCCAAATGGATATATTTCATTCATGTACGACCTGACACCATATATAAATAAAGGGGATAATGTGATAGCCGTACGAGTGGATCACAGCCGTTATGCCGACTCACGTTGGTACACAGGTTCTGGCATCTATCGTAACGTTTGGTTTATTTCCTCTGCTGATACCCACATTGCTCAATGGGGAGTCAGCTATGAGGCAAAAGACATTACAGCCAATCGTACCAATATTCATGTGGCAACAGAAATCGTTCAAGGAAACAATGCGACCAAGAATCTAACTGTAAAGGCCACCCTCAAAGATGCAAATGGTAAAATTGTAGGCGAGAAAACAAGTAGTGAGCGCAATAAAGATGGTATATTCACTTGCCAGTTATCCATCTCGTCTCCTCATCTGTGGAGTATAACTACACCATATTTATATTCATTACATGTTGAATTAAGATCTGAAGGAAAAACAATTGACCAATCTGACACAAGAGTTGGCATCCGATCTCTTCAATTCGACCCAAACAAAGGTTTTGCTCTCAATGGTGAATGGATGAAAGTAAAGGGTGTGTGTATCCACCACGATGCAGGTGTTCTTGGTGCAGCTGTTCCTCGTGAAGTCTGGCAACGTAGGTTCATCGCCCTCAAAGATATGGGTGTGAATGCTATCCGTATGAGTCACAATGTTCAAGCACCCGATGTCTATGAATTAGCTGATGAGATGGGATTTCTTATCATGGATGAAGGTAGCGACGAATGGGAATATCCAAAACGTAAATGGCTAAAAGGATGGAATCAAGGTACACCTGGTTATGATGGCACCTATGACTTCTTTGAAGAATGGATTGATCGTGATATCGCAGATATGGTACGTCGCGACCGCAACCACCCTAGTGTATTCCTTTGGAGTGTCGGAAATGAAGTAGATTACCCTAACGATCCATACTCTCATCCTGTTCTCGACGGTGACAACGCAGGTATCAGCCAACCAATGTATGGAGGATACAAGAAAGATGCACCACGTGCTGAACGAATCGGAACGATTGCAAAACGATTAGCAGCTATCATTCGTAGTATCGATCCATCGCGAGCTGTAACAGGAGCAATGGCTGGTGTTGTAATGAGTAATCAGACAGAATACCCCGAAGCTGTTGATGTCTGCGGATACAACTATACTGAAAATCGCTATTTGGAGGATCATAAGACCTATCCGAAGCGAGTCATCTATGGTAGTGAAACCAGCACCAATCTATCTTCATGGAAAGCAGTTCGCGATAATCCACATATCTTCGGACATTTTGTATGGACGGGATATGAATATCTTGGAGAATCAGGAGCTTGGCCATCACGAGGATTGGGAACCGGTTTGATTGACTTTGCAGGATTTCTCAAACCTCGAGGCCATTTCTTCGCGTCTCTATGGCGGACGGATCCAGTTGCCTATATCGGTACACAAGCCATTCGTGGTGGAAACAATCAATTTGGCGGAAACAATCGCGGCAATCGTAATGGGCGTGTGAACCTATCTACAGACGCCTGGGACAATTGGAACTATCAAGAAGGACAAACCATACGCGTGCTCTGCTATACAAACCAACCATACGCTCGACTGATTCTCAATGGAAAGGAAGTTGGAGAGAAGAAAGAACGAGACGATAATACTGGTATCATTTATTGGGATATACCTTATGAAGCTGGTACTCTGCAGGTAGAAGGGTTGGATAAACAATCGAAAGCTACAACAAGCTACAAAATTCAGACACATAGCGAAGCGGCTAAAGTCAGTGCAACCGTTCTACCGAGTTCAAACAATAATGGAGGATTGTTCCATCTACTTATCAACATTGTAGATGCAAAAGGCATTCGTGTTCTTAACTATCGAAAGGATGTAAAGTGCGAAGTCATCAGTGGCGGAAAATTGCTTGGATTAGAGAATGCAAATAATAGTGATATGTCTGCTCCGAAGCAACCACACAAGAATGCTAATCGCGGACGTCTCCTCGCTTATATCATGCGCAATAATCCTACACAGAAAGCAAAGGTTCGTATTACTGCTGAAGACCTATCTCCGATCGAGGTAGAAATATAGGTTTCCTTGTTAGTACCAACGAATTGAGCTTGAATAGCTACTCTTCTTATCGTACTTCAAAGCATCCGTCAGCGTACTTGCGTTCGCACGAAGGGTGATATGATATGAGGTAAAGGTTCCAAAGACGAAACCACAACTGATATTGAAGCAGTGCATATCACGTGATATATTGCAAGTAGTCATGGATATTGCGTGATTGGTGAAGTCATAACCAGAAGAGAAACTAGCATTCCAAGCACTTGATAGCTTGATGGTACCCGAGAAATTGAGGTTTTGCGTAAACTTGTACGGGTAGCGCATGTTCTTCACGTTAATCTTAGCAGAACGGTCTTCTGCCATCGTGATACCATACGAAATACTGAACGACCAGGGGATGGAGAACTTCATATATCCATCCTCGTCGAGTTGATCACTACCATTCTTGGGTTTCTTATCGGATGAGGATGACGATTCGTTGTCCTCATCATCTGTATCTGGGATTTTGTTCTTCTCATCTTCTTCATCATCAACCTTTTTACCTCGTAATTTAGCAAAGAACTTTTTGATTTTTCCCCAGGTTTGGTTGTTAAATGAATACGAGAGGTTTTTACTCATACCTTGGAATCGACCAAATCGACCATACGACCACTCTGTTCGGTTTCCAACTACAACATTACCCTTGCTATCGAACTCATAGGCATAGGTATGGAACACAGCCGACATGTTGAAAGTAGCCTTTCCCCATTTGAGTCGCAGACGGGTAGATAGGTTACTCCAAGGTTGAGTCTTAGCAGCCATATTATACGAAAGACTCGCTCCTAATTCATCAATTAAGATGATTTTCTTTGTGGAATCATTCGCTGCCTTATACTTCATCTCCAAGTTGTTCGACACATCAAATGTAATCGAACCGGTCCTACCTCGACTCACAGTTCCATAGAGTGCGCTTGAATACGGAGAATACTCAACCAAGGTCACATTTCCATCCAAGTCGGTCTTTGTATAGGTCTTCCAATATCCATAGCGGCTTGCTCCGAAATCTGGTGCATAGCTGAAACTGATTGTTGGTGTAAACACATGTCGCACTTTCTCAATCTTACTGCCCCATATCTTTGGATTCGGGGTGTAGAATCCGTAGAGTTTTGTATTGAACGATAAACTCAAATCGTAATTATACACACGATTGAATCCCCAGACGGTATCTCGCTCCACTACCTGAGATATCGGGTTCCAACTCTGTTCAATACGGTTCGTATACCATCGTTCTGTATAATTGAAAGATGGTGTTATGTTCATGAATCCCAAATTGAACGATGCAGAAATCGGAATCACATGACGCATACCGTTTCGCCAGTCTTTGATGAGATTAGAATGCAAGAGCTTGTCTTCCTTCGTTGAGATACTGTTGGAGAGGGTTCCTGTATAGTTTACAGATATCTTTTCATACCAACGTTCCTTACCCACTTGATGTTTTCTCTTGAATGGATAGAACCTATTCACAGAAATGCTGAGATTCGGCAAAGTGAGCGTCACCGTTGAGTCCTTCATATTCTGTGCAATATTGAAACTCGACGAGAGGGTCAATCCTATCTTATCGAAGGTATGTGAATAGCTGACACTCGATGTTCGTGTACTTTGTGAATAAGAAGTCGGGTTATACAAGCTGGAAAGGTTGTTTCGCTCGTAGCTTTGGGTAGCAAAGTTGACACTTGCCTGGAACGAACTATTAGGACTCGCCTTACTATCCTGACGATGCGACCACTGCAGCTTGAAGTTCTTTACGACATTGTAGTCAGGCATATTCTTCTCTCCGTCTTTCGTTACCTGATAGTTGAAATAGAAGTTTCCTGAGTACTTATAACGTTTCCTATAGGTTGTTTGCAAAGCAACAGCCCACGAACCCTTCGTAAATATCTCACCTGTGAGTTTTGCATCGATATGATCGTTGATTGCAAAATAGTAGCCTCCATCACGCAGATAGAAACCACGAGTCGATTCATCACCATAACTTGGCATGATAAATCCAGAAGAATATTTACTGGTTAAGGGGAAGAAGGCGAACGGAACGATGACAGGAAGCGGAACGTCTTCCACTACCAACCAAGCAGGTCCAGAGAATACGCTCTTTCCTGTATGCACCTTTGCACGTGACATAGCGATGTAGAAGTGCGGATGTTCTTCGTCACATGTCGTATAGGTTCCCCTACGCAGATAGACTTCATCTCCGTCACCCTTCTTCGACTCTTCGCTTCGTATGAATCCTCTTCCTTGTCCGTCGTCAGTTTCGGTGGTCACGTTCGTGATGAATCCTTTCCTTGTCTTGAAGTTGTAGTCCATCTTCTCCGACACATACTCATCGTTCCCTTGTTTGAACACAGGTTTACCAATCATCGTGTTCTCTAGCGTATCAGGCTTATAGGTCGCATGAACGATAGAGCTGTCCATATTCATCTGTATCTGTTCTGCGGTCAGTTTCATGTTCTGATACCTCACGTCACCCTCTCCATAGAGATAAGCGTTCTTGGTCTTCATGAAAAAGACAACAGAGTCTTTCGCCTCATACGATACGGGCGCATCAAGCACATCAGGTTTCTTGCTTCTACGGATTGAATCTTCTGCGGCTGCAACTGAGTCGTTCCATTGAATCGCTCGTGGATTTCCCTTTACTTCGATACCATGTTCCTTGTCGAATTGGTTTTTGATTGAGTCAAGTTGCAGTAACTGAGAATCAATTACAGAATCAAGCGGAACGATTGTGGTATCAATGGGGAGTGCAGGCAAACTATCGTCACCAACAATAATCGAATCATTCACGATACGTCCTCTCACGTTACCGTTACCTTGCGCTATGGTGACCATCACGCATAATAACATCAACAATATGTAGATTCTCTTGTTCAAAACTTTGCCTATCACATTACAAAATGCAAAGTTACGACAAAATAACGAGACTATTGTCTCGTTCCATCATAAATAATCTTAAACAATGGAAAAAGTTGTTGGTTAAAGGAACATTTTGCTCCAAAGATTGAATTTTTCTGCACATTCTTCCCCGAATTTTGCAACACTCTTCAATGCCGCCTCTTTCGACTTCTCTTGTTCGGGATGTGTTTTCGAAAAGAATTTATCTGCGAAACAGATCAGCTGTTCCTCTAAGGAAACAGGAACCAAATCCCTATGAGGGAGCGGAAGATTGTTAGTAAGGATATAATCAAGAGTCAGTCCTGTTCCTGTATGTCGTTCGCAAACCAAAGCGTGACGAGGATATCCTTCATTTCTCAACAGTTCTGCCCCAATGGTTCCATGACAGATATATGGTTTTGTTCCGTAACAACAGATACCTGCTGCATCACAATCTTTGATACCTATATCATGCAGCATAGCAGCTTCTTCTATGAACTGCAAGTCCAGGTCCAGTTCAGGATGATTGCGGGCAATCTCCAACGCCTTATCGGCAACTTTTCTGCTATGAACGGTTAATATCCGCTTCTGCTCATTATCCTCAGGATAATATTTATCCAAAATTTCCTGATAATTCATACCTCTTACTATCAACCTTGAACTTTGAACCTTGAACTTTGAACCTTGAACCTTGAACTTTGAACCTTGAACTTTGAACCTTCTTATCTCCCCCTAAAGGGGGTTGGGGGGTCCGTTTCTTATCTCCCCCTAAAGGGGTTGGGGGGATTTACCCCTTCTTCACCACATTCATATATGGATATGGAATCTCTATACCGACTTCGTCAAAGTGGTCCTTAACAGCTTTCAGCATATCACATTTCAGCACAAAAGCCTCAGTAGGCGTAGCTGCCCACACATAAGCACGAAGGGTGATGGCATACTGTCCAAGCTCCATCACACGAATAATCACCTTCTCCACTCCCGACTGCTTTTCCTCTTCGGTACGCTTATCCAACACTCTTTCGTCTTTTTCTATCACCTTACGCATTTCCTCAATGCAATGATCGAGGTTTTCCGGGTAAGCCACTCCTACTTCCACAAACACACAGGTTCGTGTGTCGTGAATGGTGGAATTGGTGATAATTGCCGAATTGACTTTTGAGTTCGGTACGATTACCATACGGTTTTCGGGGGTGGTAATGATGGTATGTCGAATTGCTATTTCTGTCACTTTACCGCTCTGACCACTATCCAGAGTCACCACATCACCGATTCGGAACGGTTTAGCCAGAATGATAAAGATACCGCTTACAAAGTTAGCAAGTGCTTCCTGAGATGCAAGACCCACCGCCATCGCTACGATACCAGCACTCGCAAGTATGGATGTAGCAAAGGTTCGCAAGGCTGGAATCAAGAACATAATGCTGGCAATTCCAAGCACATACGCAACCGTGACAAGGAATTTGCGGAAAAACACCATACTCGTTTCATCAAACTTACGATTCTTCAAACGGGCACGCTGAGGGTTCATCAAGTAACGGATAACCCACACAGCTATCTGTACCAACAGAAAGATGGCTATTGCTTTCAAGCAAAACATGATGGGAGTCATCAACTCTATCCCGAACACTTTGGTCTCTAACAATTTCTCAATACCTTCAAATGACATATTTCTTCTACTTTAAAAACATTTTTGTCTCCTACACTTTATTCAAACTTCCAACCTCTGAATGTCGTTCCTTTCTTGAAATCCGATCCGAAATAGCATCCCAGTTCTGAGGGTTGGTTATATGCTACATTCTGGGTTGCCACACTGATGCGGTATGGAATATCCTGCATGAAGGTGTGGAATCGATATGGGGTTGTATAGTCTGTGATGTAGATTCTCAACTCGTTGCTGTTACGTGTTCTCACAATTACCTCCTCGCGCCAGTCACCCAGCAGATCGACCTCCAGACACGGATTGCTCTTCGTTCCATTATTAAAGCTACATTCGCGCGACATATCGAGCAACACGTCCACTTGTTTCGTCTCGGGGTTGTACTTCGTGATGCGTGCTCCGTCGAGCAATTCTCGGTTCAAGTCGCCAGTCCACCAAATTGCAAAATTGGTCGAAACACGAGCCTGACTCACCACTTCTCCCTTGGTATTCACGATTCCTCCTGAGGCTGACGACCACATCTCTATTCCGTAATTTGTCGGGTCGATATCTGCTGCCATTCCTCTTCCCACATCTGCATTCGAAGGTATCTGGAATATCACCTCACCAGTAGCCGCCTGAACCAATGTAGAGCCGTCTCGACGATTCTCATGCACATCCCACACCTGCAACTTGTCCGAATCGGGGAAGAAACCCATCAGATGCATCGCATCACCGTGTCCCATACGTGTGTTCCACAATCCCTTACCGTCTTGATCCACACACATCGAACCATACACAATCTCGTCACACCCGTCTCCGTCCACATCTGCCACTCTCAGGTTGTGGTTTCCTTGTCCGCCCCACCCTCTCATACCTTGGTTCTGAGAGTCGAAAGCCCAACGTTGTTTCAGTTGTTTACCATCCCAATCCCAAGCAGTTAAGGTTGTACGTTCATAATATCCTCTACACATCACCACACTCGGATGCTTTCCGTCCAGGTAGGCCACACAAGCCAGATAGCGTTCGCTCCTGTTACCATAGTCGTCTCCCCAGTTGCCCGAATTGAGTGCTGGCACATAATCGACCGTACACAGGTTCTCGCCTGTCAATCCGCTGAATACCGTCAGGTACTCGTTGCCCGACAAGATGCGTCCTTGTCTGCCTGTATGTGTTCTATAGTCTGCTTCTGCATTCCCTATCACTTTCCCTTTCCCGTCAATCGTTCCGTCCGATGTTTTCATCACCACTTCTGCTTTCCCGTCTCCATCGAGGTCAAACACCATAAACTGTGTGTAGTGTGCCCCAGCCCGTATATTTCTACCAAGATCGATACGCCACAATCGAGTTCCATCCAACCGATAGCAATCAAACAGCACATTGCCTGTATAGCCATCATGAGCATTATCGTGTGAGTTCGATGGGTCCCATTTCAAGATGATTTCGTACTCTCCGTCACCATCTACATCTCCCACTGAAGCATCGTTGGCACTATAGCCATATCGACGTCCGTCTGGTGTAGAACCACCTTGAGGCACATCGAGCGGAATGCTGAGATAGCCCTTCGGAGCATCTGCCTTCAGGGTATAACGCCCGTCATTCCTGCGTGATTCTTTTCCTTTATCTACGGTTCTCACCTCATAGGTGGCAGCTCCTTCATTGGGAAGTTTGAGGTATGTAGCTTCCGTAATGGGTTGTTTGTTCTGACGTTTTCCGTCTCGATAGACATTGAAGGCTGTCGTCTGGCTGTCATCATCCAGATAGCGCCACGACACACTCACACTGTCACCTTCCTTCGTGGGACAGACCACAACCCCTCTGCCCATTTTCTCTCGCTGTATGTGTTTCAGGTCGTATTTCGGTTGGGCAATCGTTGTCTGGCAGATAGCCAGCAAGGTCAGTAAAATGTAGATTCGCATGGTAGATTAGTATTGATGATGTAGTATTTGTTTGTGAACTTTGTATGGAGTCGGTTTGTCAATACTCCCTCACGACCGTCCCCACCTTCACGGTCTGCATGTCGATAAACCCATACAGGCTGTAATAGATGGTGAAATATCCAAGTTGCGACACGTTGACAGAGTCGCCATAGGTCGTCTCAAGCAGGTCACGTAACACCTTCGAAGACACGTTTTGCTGCATCGACTCGTAGGTCTGCATCGCCTTGATATTGCAGTTATATACAGCATTCCGATACGAGGCGTCATTGATGGTTGCAGACTCCGAAAACACCGAGTTGGAACCCGACAACGGAGCTGTTTTCGATGTGATGATCTTCATAATATAAGGTGTGAACACCGTATCCTGAACGTCCTCATACACCACACTGTCACAATATCCCTCGTATTCGATGGTTGCTGTAGCTTCGTCATTGGTATCTACCGAACAAGCCACAAAGGCTGTCACACCAAGACTCAGCAAAACCACATACATTAATTTTTTCATATCTCTTCTATTTTTCGTTATTCCGTTTCAAAAACTCTTCCGCTCTCGCAAGGTCTTCGGGTGTATCGATCCCGATAGTCTCGATGTCCGATATGCCCACTTTGATGCGATAGCCATTCTCCAGCCATCTCAGTTGCTCCAACGATTCTGCCAGTTCAAGCGATGATTGCGGCAACTGTGTGATGGCTTTCAACACATTGATTCGGTAGGCATATATACCGATGTGCTTATAATACGTATGACCAGCCAGCCATTCTGCCTTGTCCTTTCCTCGTGTGAACGGAATGATGGAGCGCGAGAAATACAGCGCTTCCATATTGCGGTTCACCACCACCTTCGGAGAGTTCACATTCTCGAGGGCTGCAAATCCGTCAGCAGGCACGAAGGGTTTTACCAGTGTTGCTATATCAACCGATGGTTCATCAAAGCATGCCTTGATGGCATCAATCTGACGAGGTTGGATAAAGGGTTCGTCTCCTTGGATATTCACCACCACATCATCATCTGCGAGTTGCAATTTGCTGGCAGCCTCCCAACAGCGGTCTGTTCCACTCCGACACTCGGTGCTGGTCATCACCACCTGTCCCCCGAAGTCTTTCACCGCTTGTTCTATCCGCTCGTCATCGGTTGCTACCCACACATCATCGAGCTGCCCCTTCACTTGGGCATACACCCTCTCTATCACCCTCTTCCCTCCAAGCATCGCAAGTGGCTTGGCTGGAAATCTGGTCGATGCATATCTTGCTGGAATAATACCTATAAACTTCATGTTCAAATCCCTTCCTAATCTTTCTTCATTACTGGAACGCCTCGTCTATCTGGTTCTCATTCTCATCCACTTCCTGCACGCCCACATGCTCCAAGCTGCGCAGTTCGTCCAGTTCATCATAGCATGGATCGAAGTCCTCCGGCTCCTCAAACTTCTGATCTTGAGTGATGCCGAATCGGCCGTCTCTGTACACCTTATCCATAAACTTATGATAGATAGGCAAAGCAGCACGTGCACCTTGTCCGTAACCCATTGAGTCGAAGTGGATATCGCGGTCGTCTCCACCTACCCATGCACCTACTACGAGATGCGGAGTGAAGCCCATGAACCATCCGTCAGCATGCGAGTTGGTCGTACCGGTCTTACCTCCCATATCAGCCCGTATCGACGAACGCAAAGCACGACCCGTACCGCTGTTGATCACACCACGCAGCATCGTCACCATCTGATAGGCAGCTTCAGGCGACAGCACCTCATTGGTACGAGGCGTGAACGTAGCCACCACATTACCGTCAGCATCCTCTATGTGAGTCACCAGCAGCGGAGCGGTTCTCAGTCCCTGATTGGCGAAAGCCGTATAGCCGCTCACCATCTCGCCCACACTGATGTCACACGTTCCCAGACACAGCGTCAGGTTCGGCTCGATATTCACCGTATGGATACCAAACTGACGGAGCAGTCTGATGAAGTTCTCAGGACGCAGCTGGTCAATCAGTCGGGCACTTGCCTGGTTGCTCGATGCAGCCAATGCTGCGGCAAGCGTACGATAGCCGCCTACTCCACCCTTCGGACTCCATCCACCTGCTGAGAATTGCGAGGTATTGATTTCGTCGCAAGGTGTCCAACCGTTCATCACAGCCAGACTATAGAGATACGGTTTGATGGTCGAACCCACCTGACGACGACCGCCACCCAACACATTATCATATTGGAAATGCTTAAAGTTCAATCCTGGGACGTAAGCGCGTACATAACCCGTCTGCGGATCCATCGCCATCATCGCCGAGCGCAGGAACTTCTTGTAATAGAGAATAGAGTCACGCGGAGTCATCTCTGTCTCAAACTCAGAGCAAGTACCGTCCTTCTCATACTTCATCAAGGTCATCGGCACCTTGGTGTTGAACGACTCCATGATTTTCTCTTCCGACCATCCAGCTTCTTTCAGCAGGCGATAACGCTCCGACTGCTTGATGGCACGGTTCACGATACGGTCCACCCTATCCTTCTTCACACCGATATACGGGAAGGTCGAATAACGGTTTTTCAGCGTTTCGAAAGCAGGTTGCAGATATTTGGCCACATGCTCCCTCATCGCCTCCTCAGCATATTTCTGCATACGGGTGTCGAGCGTAGTATATACCTTCAGACCATCCGTATAGATGTTATAGTACTCACCGTTCTTCTTCTTGTTCTTGTTACACCATCCGAACAGCGGATCAGTCTCCCAAGCCAGCGAGTCGTCGTAATACTGCTGATACTGCCACGAAGCATAGTCGCTTCTGTCAGGCTCCTTAGCCATCATCATCTGGCGCAGACACTCACGCAGATAAGGAGCAATACCCTCATTATGCGAAGTGATTTTGAACAGCGACACATCGACAGGCATCTGACTCGTATTGTCAAACTGTGCCCTCGTGATATACCCCTCTTTCAGCATCTGCTGCAGCACCACATTCCTACGCTCCTTGCACACCTGATTGTCGCGAACCGGATTGTAGAGCGACGGATTCTTACACATACCCACCAACACCGCACACTCGTTCAGGTCCAAGTCATGCGGAGCCTTACCGAAGTAAGTCTGCGCAGCACTCTTGATGCCCACAGCATTGTAGAGGAAGTCAAACTGGTTCAGGTACATCGCAATGATTTCTTCCTTCGTGTAGAACTTCTCCAGTTGAACGGCTATGTACCACTCAATCGGCTTCTGCAAGATACGCCCCTTCACATCGTGCGCCACATCCGTATAAAGCTGCTTAGCCAGCTGCTGCGTCAGCGTACTACCACCACCAGCCGACTTATCACCCATGATCAAAGTCTTCACGATGGCACGTCCCAACGCTTTGAAGTCGATACCCGAGTGTTCGAAGAAACGCTCGTCCTCCGTAGCCACCAACGCCTTCACCAGATTCTCAGGGATAGAGTCATACGGCACCATCACACGATTCTGACTCGCATAGCTCCAAGTGCCCAGCAGCACCCCGTCGTCCGAATACACGCGCGAAGCATATTTGTTAATAGGGTTCTGCAGCTCTTCAATATCAGGAATGTTACCCAGCCAACCTTTCGAGATTGAATAGACGACACCCATTCCAGCCAGCAAAATCACAAGCACACAGATCCACACCATCATGACCCCAGTGGCCACACTCTGATTCTTTTTTTGTTCCTTATCCATTGATTCGTTCTATTATTTCATTGCAAAGTTACGAAAAATCCCATTACACAACTACAAAAACAATCATTTTTAATTCCCCACCACCGTTTTTTAATTAAAATTAAAAACTAACATGCACAATCCACCATCATAAATGCATCACAACAACCAAGTTTAAGGGTTTAAGAGTTCAAGAGTTCACAGTTTACCATTGACGATTGACCATTGACGATTGACCATTGATTATTGACCATTGACCATTGAACCTTGAACTTTGAACTTTGAACCTTGACCATTGACAAAATTGACAAATTGACAAAAAAAGGGCTGCACCGAAGTGCAACCCTATCTAGAGGTCTGCCACGAATGGCGTGATTAGCAGCATGCCTGCAGTGCAGATGAGCCTAGCAAGGCTCCCAATACGGTGATGATGAATCGGATGATTTCTACTACCGCTTTCTTCTTGTTCTCGTTCATACATTCTTACTTATTGATTATTGATGATTGACCATTGATTTATTGACGATTTTTCATACGCCCCCGCCCTTCGGGCACCCCCTCTATCTTAGAGGGGGAGCTTTTGAGGGTTCCCACTCCCCTCCCTCGCAGGGAGGGGAAAAGGGGGTGGGTCTGCCTTTAGTTTCCACCATCAAACGGTTCGTCGTCACCACCCTGGCTGGTGTTGCTACCTTGGTTCTGGTTGTCGCCGTTCTGGCTCTGGCTACCACTGTTGCCAGTGTTGCCATCGTCCTCACCGTCCTCCACGTCGTCGGTGTCGGCAGAGGTGACACGCTTGACGATGTTGCCGTCCTTGTCGTAGCAGGTGATGGCGATCTTGGTTGACTGCAGCT
>Ga0247611_10000653_pt1 | contig 68671 bp, 73 predicted proteins | sample 177DNAGHGhighgp2_FD_192422 | JGI IMG/M metagenome (GOLD analysis project Ga0247611, IMG submission 192422) | Sheep rumen microbial communities from Palmerston North, Manawatu-Wanganui, New Zealand - 1770 DNA GHGhigh gp2 | ecosystem: Host-associated > Mammals > Digestive system > Stomach > Rumen...
TGTTAAACTGAGTCCTGTTCAGAAAAGCGGTAAGTTGAGCAAAAACGTATTTGTCCTGGAACATAGCAGTCAATTGTATTTGGCTGCAAAGTTACAAAATCAAGTTCGTTTCATTTCAAAAAACTACCTAATAGACTGAATTTCAAGAGCGATTAGTCCACTTTAACGGGACAGTAGTGTAATGTATTATTGAATTCAGTGTTAGAGTCAGGACACACCAAGCGATAAAGTGCGTATTGTGGCGAATGTGTTATTTATATTTTGAAAGTATTTTAAGATGAACATAAAACATATATTTAGTGGAGAAACAGATAATACTGTATTCCAACTTATCCGTTATACATTTGTTGGTGGCTTTGCATTTGTAGTCGATTTTGGACTCCTGTTCATATTTACAGAATATGTTGGTCTGAATTATTTGGTGTCAGCATGTCTGTCATTTATAGCAGGGTTACTAACGAATTATGCAATAAGCAAGTATTGGGTATTCTCATCCTCATCAATGGATAATAAAATTGCGGAATTCGGTGTTTTTGCATTGATTGGCGTGATTGGTTTGGGATTTACAGAATTGCTAATGTGGACATTTACAGGTTTGATGGGTATTCATTATATGATATCCAAAATAATGACTACTATTATTGTCTATTTGTGGAATTTCTTTGCTAGGAAGTATATCATATTTACAAAAAAATAGTAATAATTATGGCAGAAAGTAATAAACGCGCAGTCGTTGTAGGAGCAGGACCGGCAGGTTTGACGGCAGCTTATGAACTTTTGGAGAAAACTGATATTAAGCCAACAGTGTTAGAGGCTACTGACGTTATTGGCGGTATTTCTCAGACAGTGAAGTATCATGGAAATCGTATGGATATAGGTGGTCATCGATTCTTTTCCAAGAACAAGGAGGTGATGGAATGGTGGGGAAAGATGATGCCAGTCCAGGGATCCAATTCAAAAGATGACATAATGCTTGGCCTCAATGACAAGGAACTAAATCCAAATGGGCCAGACCCAGAGAAGGAAGATCGAGTTATCTTGATTCGCCATCGTGTAAGTCGTATTTATTTCTTGCGTAAGTTCTTTGACTATCCCATATCTTTGAAGATGGAAACTTTTACGAATATGGGATTAGTACACACGGTAAAGGCTGGTTGGCAGTTTATTGTGTCCCTTATACACAAATTACCAGAGACATCACTTGAGAATTTCTATATCAATCGTTTTGGAAAACATCTATATAGTCTTTTCTTTGAAAGTTACACAGAGAAGGTTTGGGGAGTACATCCTTCGAAACTAGGAGCTGACTGGGGTAGCCAACGCGTTAAAGGTCTGTCAGTATGGGCTATTGTTAAGGATATGATAATAAAAAAGCTAGGCAAAAAGAATGATGCAGAAGCTGAGACTTCGTTGATAGAGCAATATATTTATCCCAAATACGGCCCTGGCCAACTATGGGAAATAGTAGCTTCTGAAGTTCAAGTTGGGGGGGGTGATTTGTTAATGAATTCAGAAGTAGTCAAGGTTCATATTAATAATCATCATGTTGTATCTGTAGATTATAAACAATCTGATGGTACAATTAAGAATGAGCCATGCGATTACTTACTTTCTACTATGCCTATCAAGGATTTGGTGAATGCCATAACAGATGTCGAAATCCCAAAAGACGTTAAGCGCATTGCCAGTGAGTTGCCATATCGTGACTTTATAACGGTTGGCATATGTGTTAAGAAAATGGCGATTGAGAATAAAACAAAGATAAAAACTTATAAGAATCGAGTTCCTGACACATGGATTTATATTCAGGAGCGCGATGTAAAAATAGGCCGCCTGCAGATATTCAACAATTGGTCGCCTTATCTTGTCAATGATTACGAGAACACGATGTGGATTGGCCTTGAATATTTCTGCACAGAGGGCGATGAGCTTTGGTCTATGAATAAAGAAGCATTTATTAAGATGGCCATAGATGAACTGGTCAAGATAGACGTCATAAAGAAAGAAGATGTACTTGATGCTTGTCAGGTAAAGATAAAGAAGGCATACCCATCTTATTTTGGAACCTATTATGAACTTGACAAGGTGAAAAGCTTCCTTGATGGTATAGACAATCTTTATTGCCTTGGTAGAAATGGTCAACATAGATATAATAATATGGATCATTCAATGCTAACTGCTATGGAGTGCGTTAGGAATATACAACAAGGAAAGACTACAAAAGATAATATATGGGCAGTAAATACTGAGGAAGAATATCATGAGTCTAAGTAAAGAACGGAAAACGATTATTTGTTTAGGATTCCTTAATGCCGTTGTTTGGATATTGTTCTATGGAGTCATAGAGACGCCAGACAGTATGAGTTATATAAGTGCATGGGATAATCTATTGCGTTTTGTACCTGATAGCTATAGGACGCCTATATACCCTTTGTATTTGGGTGTGCTGAGAACAATTTTCGGTATTGGCTTTTTTAAGATTGCAGCTGTAATAGGGCAGTATCTTTTCTTTACCTTATCTGCTTTGGCGTATTATAGTTTATCGTTTAGAATTATAGATCATCCTAAGATTGCTTATTGGTTAAGTATAATATATTTATTATTTCCAGGGCTTTTTGCATGGAATAATGAAATTCTAACCGAGTCTTTTTCAATATCAGGTATGGTGTTTCTTCTGTATTCTGTATTGTTACTTTATGAAAGAGCCAGCGCTTTAAGAGTTGTTGGATTATTCTTGTCTTTATTATTTATAATATTTTTAAGACCATCTTTTGTTTATTTGGTACCAGTTCTATGCTTATTCTGGCTAATTTCTCTTTTTAAGATCGGGAAAGTACATAGTGCATTCTTAGGTGCAGTGATATCTGTTTGTGTTGGTTTCTTGTATGCTGGCTATGTTGCGCAATTCCATAAAGCACATGGAATATGGAGCCCCACAATAGTGAGTAATATAAACCGATATTACATAGCAAGGCAATACGGATTGTTAATGCCTGCGGACGCCACAACGGCAAATTTAAATAAAATAATCGAGAAGCAGATTATAAATGATGGAGAGCAATGCAGTGAGAATGAATTGTTATGGGAAGAAGTTTTTGAGGTTGTTGAAAATGCATCACCTATTGAAATTAGTGAAGCTCTCAATAATTCTCAGCGCTCTAAGCCGCTTTCTCATATTAAAGCCTTGTGTCTTCGAACATATCAAGCAGGTTATACCTTCATTTTCCGTGGTAGTACTCATTTTATGACTCTTGTATGGAATTACCTGGTCGGAATCCAGATTAGACATGTCTATCTATTTCTATTCGTTTATTTCATTGCCGTTATGACATGGATCTTCTATAATAGGCAAATCCCGATTTGCTCACTACTACTTTTTTTAGTTGGAGCAAGTAATTTGATTGTTGTAATAATTGGAGCTCAAAGTGATTGGGGGAGGTTGAATGTTTCGGTTATACCTATTTATTTTTTGATGATCTCTCAATTTATAAAACATATAGATTTGAAGTTCCAAAAACGTCTGGTTGTTTTGTGAAACTATATTCATTTTGCTGGGCGCTGATTCTTTTGTCTGTATTATACTATAAACAAACTGTTATATGAAAGTCGTACTTCTCGCCGGTGGTTTTGGTTCTCGCATTAGCGAGGAATCTGTGTTTAAACCCAAGCCTATGATTGAGATAGGCGGTATGCCCATTCTTTGGCATATCATGAAAGAATATGCCCATTATGGACATAATGAATTCATTATTTGCGCTGGGTATAAGCAGGAATATATTAAGGAGTGGTTCGCTAACTACTTTATCCACAACAGCGACATCTCTTTTGATTTCCGCAATGGTAAGAATGAGATGACAGTGCATCACAGTAATCTGGAACCATGGAAAGTCATGGTTGTGGATACTGGTTATGACACCATGACTGGAGGCCGTATCAAACGTGTGCAGGAGTATGTTGGTAATGAACCGTTCTTTATGACCTACGGTGATGGCGTGTGCGATGTGGATATCAATAAACTCCTTGAATTCCATAAGAGCCATGGGAAGAAAGCAACTCTTACCGCAGTGAAGATGAAACAGGAGAAGGGCGTACTGGATATAGGTGGTGATAATGCCGTGAAGTCATTCCGTGAGAAGAGTAAGACGGATGGAGCTCCAATTAACGCAGGTTATATGGTACTTGAACCATCTGTTTTTGATTTGCTTGATGGAGACAGCTGTGTTTTTGAGCGCAAACCACTTGAGACTTTAGCAGCAGAAGGTGAGTTAATGTCTTATATCCATGAAGGCTTTTGGCAGTGTATGGATAATATCCGTGAGAAGCAAATGTTGGAGAAACTCCTTCAAGAGGGTAAGGCCCCTTGGAAGAAATGGGAAAGATCAGTACCTCAAAAGTCATAACGATGATTGATATATTCTACAACTTTTATAAGGGCAAGAAAGTACTTGTAACCGGCCATACAGGTTTCAAGGGCTCCTGGCTCAGCATCTGGCTCCATGAACTGGGAGCAGAGGTGGTAGGCGTCGGATTGGAACCATATAGCGAGAAGGATAATTTTGTTCTTTCGGGCATTGGTAAGAAGATCAAGGCAGACATCCGTGCTGATATTCGTGACGGTGAGAAGATGAAAGAAATCTTCGCTCAGTACCAGCCGGAGATTGTCTTCCATCTTGCTGCACAACCGTTGGTGCGTCTCAGCTATGAGATACCCGTTGAGACCTACCAGACCAATGTGATGGGAACCATCAACATCATGGAAGCTATCCGTGCAACGGAAAGTGTGAAGGTAGGTGTGATGATTACCACCGACAAGTGCTACGATAATAAGGAGCAGATGAGAGGCTATAAGGAGGATGATCCGTTTGGTGGTTACGACCCCTATAGCTCCAGTAAAGGTGCTTGCGAGATAGCCATCCAGAGCTGGCGCAGAAGTTTCTTCAATCCGAAGGACTATGGTAAGAAGCACCACGTAAGCCTTGCTAGTGTCCGAGCCGGAAATGTGATTGGCGGTGGTGACTGGGCTAAAGACCGTATCATTCCAGATTGCATCCGTGCTTTAGAGGCAGGAATGCCTATTAATATCCGTAGTCCAAAGGCTGTACGTCCCTGGGAGCATGTCTTGGAGCCGTTGAGTGGTTATATGCTCCTTGCCCAAAAGATGTGGGAGCATCCCACGGAGTATTGTGAAGGTTGGAACTTTGGACCAGAGGCAGACTCTGTTTCTACCGTATGGGAAGTCGCTACAAAATTAGTTCAAAGCTTTGGTTGGGGAGAACTGAAAGATGTTTCTGACCCCAACGCTTTACATGAGGCAAATCTTCTGATGCTGGATATCACCAAGGTAAAGACCCGTTTGGGCTGGAAGCCTCGCTTGGATGCTTTAAATACCATTGATTTGGTGGCTGACTGGTATAAGAAGTACCAGAATGAGGATGTATATCAGCTTTGCATAAACGAGATAAACTCATTTCTAAAATAAGAATTATGAGGGTTTTCATTACAGGATCATCTGGTTTTATTGGTTCATATCTATTTCGTGAACTTGTCGATGCAGGACACGAAGTACTTGCATTAAAGCGGTCAACCACTAATCTTTTTAGGATTGATGACTGCAAGGATAAAGCTCGATGGGTTGAGGAATCACCGTCTTTTGAGCAGGAATTAATTGCATTCAAACCTGAGATAATTTATCATCTTGCATGGAAAGGTGTAGCGGCCAAAGAAAGAGTTGATTGGGCTATTCAGGAGTCCAATATTCAAATGTTCCAGAAGCTTCTGGATATTGCCAAAGAATGTGGAACAAAGAAGCTTGTTGGCGTTGGTTCTCAAGCTGAGTATGGCGCTTTTGAATCTAAGATTGATGAGACTTATCCCGCAAATCCTAATTCTGCATATGGGGCTGTCAAGTATGCCTGCCTGACAGTATTGAAAACCTTCTGTGAGATCAACGGTATAGACTGGTATTGGTTCCGAGTATTCCCATGCTTTGGCCCTACTGAAGATGAGGTTTGGCTGATTCCTTCACTGATTAAGAATATCTATACCCAGGACCACATGGATTTGACACCAGGCGAACAGAAACTGGCATACCTCTATGTGGGAGAAGTGGCCCGCTCCATCTATTCTCCTATCGAGGACACCAAATCTCAAAGTGGCGTTTATAATATCTGCTCTGATAATCCTGTACCTCTTAAAACGCTGGTAACAAGTATTAGGGATATGGTCAACCCTTCATTCCAGCTTAACTTTGGAGCACTTCAATACCGTCCCGGACAATGTTTCTACATGGAAGGTGACACCACAAAGTTAAGAAATAACCTGTATGCTATTAACACGCGTACATACAATGATAAACTGAGAGAAACTGTCGATTATTACATAAATAAGTTTTCAAATGGACATAAATAATTTAAAAGAACTGGCCAAAGAAATACGGCGGTTGTCTGTTATTATGGCTCACGACACAAACACCTCTCATACCGGAGGAGCGTTGTCAATGGCAGACATCCTTGCCGTGCTTTATTCAGGGGTGATAGACATCACACCTGATACAACAAATGACCCTAAGCGCGACCGCTTTGTACTGAGCAAAGGCCACTGTTGTGCTTCACTTTATTCGGTGCTGGCATTGAAGGGGTTCTTTGGTGTAGATGAAATGATGAAGGGCTATGGCCGTGATGGCTCCCAGTTCTTCACTCACGTCAGCCACAAACTGAATGGCATAGAATTGTCAACCGGAAGTCTTGGTCATGGTTTGCCTGTTGCCACGGGTATGGCACTGGGTGCAAAGGCACAGAACCTGGACTATAAAGTCTATTGCCTTGTGGGTGATGGCGAGATGGATGAGGGTTCCAACTGGGAAGCTATTATGTTTGCTGCCCACAACAAGTTGGATAACCTCTGCTTGATTATTGACAAAAACAAGATACAGGCACTGGGCGACACGAAAGATGTCCTTTGTCTTGACCCGCTCGATGATAAGTTGAAGGCTTTCCAATGGAATGTAATTAGTATTGATGGCCATAATTTCGAGAGCATTATTGAGGCTTTTGATAAGTTCAAAAATACCACAGGAAAACCAACGGTCATCATCTGCGATACTATCAAGGGTAAAGGTGTGAGTTATATGGAGAATACGCTCAAGTGGCACTATACCGCTCCGAATGACGAATTGTTGAACCAAGCTCTGGAGGAACTGAAATGAGAACAGCTTTTATAGATCAGTTAATGAAAGAAGCAAGAAAGAATGATAAGATCTTCCTTCTTGTTGGTGACCTTGGTTATAACGTGGTCGAACCGTTTGCCCGTGAGTTCCCCAATAGGTTTAAGAACGTTGGCATTGCTGAACAGAATATGGCTGGTGTAGCCGCTGGTTTGGCAATGAGTGGTTTCAACGTCTATTTCTATTCCATTGGTAACTTCCCAACGTTGAGGTGTATTGAACAGATTCGTAATGATGTGGCTTACCATCATGCAAATGTAAAGGTTGTTGCCGTTGGCGGTGGTTATGCTTATGGCGATCTTGGAGCAACACACCATGCCACAGAGGCGTTGGGTATGATGAGAACGATTCCAGGTATGGTGGTTTGTTCTCCTTCAGATCCTATTGAAGCCCGTGCCTTGACAACACTATCATCCACCTATGATGGCCCGATGTACATTCAGTTAGGCAAGGCAGGTGAGAAGATTATTCATAATGAAGAATTGAACCTGAAGGTTGGTGATATTGTTCCTTTTAAGTTGGATAATAAGAAAGAAGCAATTATTGTTACTGGCTCAATTGCGTCGGTTATTGTCGACTCTCCCGAAGCTGAAAAAGCTGATGTATATACCCTACCATTTGTGAAGCCAATTAACCAGGAGCAAATCGCGAAAATTGCTAATACATATGAGACGATTACCGTGATAGAGGAACACCAAAAGTCAAGTGGTGTTGGTTCTGCAGTGATTGAGCAGATAAGCGATTTGTTCTATGCCAGAAAGGTAACGAAATATCCCAAAGTGCACAGAATAGCCATTGAGGATTATTTTCAGGATGTTTCTGGTAGCCAGATGTATTTGAGAAAGAGAGCTGGCCTTTTATAATATGATGTCTTTTCTAAAAACAGTAGCCAATAGAATAGGGTTTGATGGAGCTATAGCCTATTCATCATTTGCCAGAATAACACAAGCTGCTGCAAGTTTCATTGTTCTTTTTTTTATTGCTTCTTTATTGTCACCGGAGGAGCAGGGCTATTATTATACATTTGGTAGCTTAGCCGGTATTCAAGTATTTTTTGAATTGGGTTTTACCGGTATTATGACGCAATATGTGGCACATGAGGTGGCTCATTTAAAATTGCTTCCGAATAACGAATATGAAGGAGAGGAAAAATATATATCACGTCTTGCCTATTTGATGCGTTTTTGTCTTAAATGGTATCTTGTGATTACTGTTCTCTTTTTAGTTGTCGTAATTATTGTTGGGCTTGTTTTTTTTGAAAAGAATGATACTTCGGAAGGTTATGTTGACTGGATATGGCCATGGATTCTTATGTCTTTTGCGACAGCAGTAAAACTATTCCAATCACCATTCAATGCTATTCTTATCGGATTAGGAAAGGTAACAGAAATGAATAAAGTGTTGTTTTATCAGCAATTATTTGCACCTGCGTCACTTATCCTAAGCTTGTTTATGGGCCTCAAATTATATTCGGTAGGCATAAGTATCATTGTTGGGGCAATAGTCTGGTTTACATATGTTTTTTGCACCCCGCTTTTGAAATTAGTGTATAAACTCTGGCGACACCATATTTCTGAGAAAGTGAGTTATATGAAGGAAATTTTTCCTTATCAATGGAAGATTGCTTTGAGTTGGATTAGTGGATACTTTATTTTTCAGCTGTTTAATCCAGTTCTTTTTGCAACAGATGGGGCGGTCGTCGCAGGGCAGATGGGGATGACCATATCAGTTTTGACAGGAGTGCAGTCGCTATCTTTAAGTTGGCAGAATACAAAGATTCCTAGGTACTCTGGATTAATCGAGATGAAACAATTTAAAGAACTTGATCGATTATTTAATTTAACGACAAAACAAATGACAGTTGTCAGTTTGTTTATTAATATGCTTCTAATTGGTTTTATCATAATTGTCAACAAGTATAATATTGTCTTTTGGGGAATAGATTTCTCAAACAGATTTCTAAGTATTTCAATGTTCTGCATTATGGCATTAGCCATATTCCTAAATCAAATTATTTACTCTTGGGCAACATACCTGCGATGCCATAAACAAGAGCCTTATCTTGTCTTGTCTGTTGTTGAAGGATTGTTGTGTTTAATATCCACTTTTTTCTTTGGAAAGATGTTTGGTTTGGTAGGAATTGTTCTAGGGTATATTACAATAATCGTGTTCCAAACATTATGGGCATTTTATATATTTAATAAGAAAAAAAACGAGTGGCATGGGTGCTTGTAAATTGACGGTCTGTATTCCAACATATAATAGGCCAAAGCATATAAGAAAGCAAGTGACAGATGTGTTAAACCAATTGAATTCTTCTGTTAGTTTGTTAGTATTGGATAATCACTCCGATATTCCAGTTGCGTCTCTTTTCTCGGAAAAAGAGCTTTCACGATTTACTATTAAACGGCACTCATGCAACTTAGGCGGAGATGCAAATAATGCACATTGTTTGGAGATGGTTGATGAGGGATGGGTTTGGTTATTAGGTGATGATGATTGTATTAGGCCCGATGCTGTCTCAGTTATACAAGAGCTGATTGAGAGTCATTCTGACTGTTGTTTTATCAATACTGCTAATAAAAGAACACAATTGATAGAAACATACGATGATTTTTTGTCGTATTTTAAAATACGTGGCGCATGGGGCAAAGCCTTTTTTCAATCAGCTTGTTTGTTCAATATGACTTTATTGAAACATTCGCTTTTTTGGTACTACAACTTTCTGTCTTCACAGATGGGACAGATATGTATGATCATTAAACACATGGAATTAAATAAAGGTCAAAAGGTGTTTTTCACGACAGAGAATCTTATTGTAGATAAAGAACCTGGAGGATGGGACCCTATGAAATTACTCCTCAATTCTCTGTGTATTATTGATAAATTCCAGTATTGTAAGAAGAAAATGCGCCCAACGGTCTTTTATTCTTTGGGTAATATGTATTTAGATAGTATTGCTTCATTAGAAAAAGGTCGTTTTAGATATCTGAAATTAATTAATAAAAGATTAGGGTTTGTAAATATTCTGCGGTATAATTATATAGGTGTTTCTTATTTTTTGTTGGCTATTTTGGTACCAGAGAAGACAGTTCGTAAGATTCATCATTATTTTGCGGAAAAATATTTAAAAAAGGTTGCTACTGCCGGATAATGGCTTATTTCTATATCAATTTCATATTAGTTTTTATTGAGGTTTTGGTGTGTTCTGTTGCCTTTAAGGATAGCAGAATAAGAAATCGAGCCTTTCTTCTGATAGTTTTTTTTCAGCTATTTATTTTGCATGCATATCTTGATCCAGATATGATGCAAGATTTGCCAGGCTATATGGAAACTTACCAAGAGTTTGGTGAAAATAGTCTCCGTGAATCAATACTAGTTGGATATGTTGGGGTTAAAATGGAGCCCGGATGGATTCTATTATGTAAGCTTTTATATTTTATTTCCCATAATCCTCGTACTCTTTTGATATTTTCAAGTTTACTAATGGTAGGTGGCTATTGTATAACCATATCACGCTATTCTTTTTTACCCTGGCTTTCAGTCTTTATATATTTGTGTACCACTTTTGATCAGTCTCTTTTTGTATTACGTCAACATTGTGCCATTGCGATTACTCTTCTTTCCATTCCTCTTATAATTAAACGAAAGTTCCTAAAGTTCATTATTTTAATGATAGTAGCTGCAATGATACACTCAACAGTTGCAATATTTGTACCTATGTATTTTGTTTATAATATAAATTTAAAGAAATACTGGCCTAATTTTATAACATTAGCAATTGTCGGTGTAGTTATTAGTGGCACCATATTCCCCTGGCTTTTCTCTCATACGTGGTATGGGGGCTATGGTGATAGGGATGGAAGCAACTATACCCTTTTTTTTATTAATCTGTGTTCTTTCCTTTTATATTTGGTTTCAATTAAGTTTAGGATAAATAAATTATCAAGTGTAGATAAATATTTTTTCTTATTATTGAGTATGGCTTTATTACTGTGCCTTTGCGGCGCAGGCTTTAGTCCAACAAATCGTCTTGCAAAATATTTTTCCGTGGCATCGATTATAGTTATTCCACGTGCCATTAGTAATATCAAAGTTGATTATATTAAAGTAATAATTACAGTGGTTGTGGTCGTATCTCACTTCCTTTTGTTCTTAGCCCCAAGTAATAGTGAATATATAAAAGATTATAGACTAATTTTTTAATTATATTCTATGGCATTATCATTATTTAAAATCAGACGATGGTGGCTCATGCTAACAGGAAAGAGCGTATGGCATGTAAATCAAGAAATAGGACAATCCTTTACTAAGGATTCAATAAAGGGGTATTACAATAACCTTACAGAGAAAGTAATGATAATACCCTCTTTGTTAGAGAATGATTTATTGCCTGTACTTCCGCTTGAAGACGGTAGCACTGTAGAAATGCCAGTTGCGATATTCCAGTATGGTCTTGGAGCATATGACCTATATCTTAAAACCAATGAAGATAAGTATTTGAGAAAATTCAGCCAGTCGGTCAAATGGGCAATGGAGCATTTGGATGATAATGGCCGGTGGAGCAATTTTTACTATGTCTATCCGGACAACCCATATGGCGCTATGGCTCAAGGGGAAGGAACTTCCTTATTATTACGAGCATACATTAGTTCAAAAGAAGAAAGATACTTAGAGGCAGCAAAAAAGGCGATTGATTATATGCTTAAGCCATTAGAAAAGGGTGGAACAACACTTTTTGATGAAGAGAATATAATCTTTGCTGAATACACACATTTGCCAATTGTGATGAATGGATGGATCTTCGCATGGTGGGGATTATATGATTACGTATTAGCCATACATGATAATGGCTATTATAAGAAAATACTTGACATTTCAAGTAGAAGCCTAGAGCGTTATTTGCCAAAGTTTAAAGCAAAATATTGGAGTAAATATGACTTGGGAGGTAAAATCGCCAGTCCTTTTTATCATAATCTTCATGTTGCACAGATGCAGGCTATGTATCAACTCACTGGGCGAGAAATATATAATGAATACGCAATTCGGTGGGAACAACAACAACACAACTTGTTTTGCAAATCTTTGGCTTTTATTAAGAAAGCCGCCCAAAAGTTAATGGAGAAAGAATGAAGATACTGCTATTATCTAATCAAGGAATGATCGACGGAATCGTTGGTAACCCCATAATGTTAAGAATGCGAGATACACTTAAAACAGACCCGAGAATTGAGGATGTGGAAATGCTTCGATGCAAAGAACCCTTTAGTGTATGTAAAGAGCTCCGGAAAAAAGCACAGGGAGTTGATGTTATACATCTTCATTTTGGAGGGGTATATGCATTAGTTGTATGGTTTCTTCTTTTTGGTATTAAAAAGCCCAAAATCATTACCTTCCATGGTACAGATATACACGCAAAGGCTCTAAACACTGCAAAAGACTGGAAGGAGAGATTAAAAATCCGCCTTAATCAGAGGGCCTCATTCCTTTGCATACGACTTTATGATAGATGTGGTTTCGTCGCGAGTGAGATGATGGATTATGTTCCAGGATGTTTAAGAAAAACTCTAAATAAAAAATCATTTATTCAGCGGCTAGGTGTTGATTATAACAAGTTTATTATTGAAGATAAAAATAAGGCTCAAGCAAAACTTAACCTAGAAATAGGTAAATATGCTCTATTTTCTGACATAAGTGGTACAAAAATTAAGCGCCGTGATATTGCATCGTTAATTGTACGTAAACTTGGTGATGAATACAATTTATTAATCATGTGTGGAGTGAACCCTAGTGTAGTGCCTGATTATATTAATGCTTGTGATTTTGTGCTTTTAACTTCAGATGAGGAAGGATCTCCGAATATTATACGAGAAGCATTGGCGTTGAATAAACCTGTATTTAGCGTAGAAGTAGGAGATGCTGTTCAACAATTGAAAGGGCTTAATAATTCCACTATTATAAGTAGGGTACCTGATAAGGCTGTGGAAACAATAAAGGAATATCTTAATAAAACATATATTGATAATAGTCGTGAGACGAGACGTGAAATAATTGATTTTGTGTCATGCAATAGCGAAATCATAGATATTTATGAATCATCTCTGACAAGTTAATTATAGGAGTACAAGCTTGAAAGTTTTAGTTACAGGTGGAGCTGGTTTTATAGGAAGCCATCTCTGCAAGAGGTTAGTGAAGGAAGGGCATCAGGTAGTAGCTGTTGATAACCTTTCCAATGGTAGTCTGGAGAACTTGAAGGGTCTGGAAGAAAGCACCCAGTTCGCTTTCTACGAGTTTGATGTGAATAATACCATCAAGTTGAGGGCTGTGTTTGATAAGCATCCCTTTGACATGGTGTTTCATCTAGCGGCCAATGCTGATGTTAACAAAGGTGAGGAGAGTGCTGTAATTGATATAGAAAATACATTGCAGACTACACTAAGTGTGTTGGAGATGATGCGAATCTATGAGATTAAGAAGTTCTTTTTGGCATCCTCTTCTACGGTATATGGCAATGCAGAAGAACGCCTGCAAGAACATCGTTCAATTATGCGCCCCATTTCACACTATGGAGCTGCCAAACTGGCAAGTGAGGCATTTGTAAGTTCATATAGTAGTTTGCACGATTTCCAGGTATGGATAGCCCGTTTCTGTAATGCAGTTGGCCCTAATATGGCTCATGGTGTTATACCAGATTTGATAAAGAGACTCAAAGGGCATCCTGAAACACTCGAAGTATATGGTGACGGAACCCAGACCAAACCATATATTTGGATTGATGATTTGGTTGAAGGCGTAATGACGATTTTGGATAAAACCAATGAACCGTACAACACTTATCTTGTTGGAGTAGATTCTAATGTGACCGTTGATCAGATTGCCCAGATTGTAATGGATGAAGTTGGGATACACGTACCTATACATTACGGTGGAAAGTATAGCGGTTGGAAAGGTGATGTGAGACAGTACAGGTACGACGTTTCTCAGCTCCGCTTGATGGGTTGGACACCTAAGTACACTGCTGAGCAAGCTGTAAGAAAGGCTATTCAATTGAACATGAATAATTTGTAAGATTAATTATATGGCAAAGAAAGCATTGATAACAGGAGTTACCGGCCAGGATGGCTCCTATCTTTCCGAGTTCCTTCTTGAGAAAGGTTATGAGGTACACGGTATTATCCGTCGTTCCTCAGTAGATTTCAGAGAGCGTATAGCTCATCTGGAAGGACATCCTCATTTCCACCTGCATTATGCTGATATGGGCGACTCTATGTCTCTTGTAAAGGTTGTGGATAAGGTAAAACCTAATGAGATTTATAATCTGGCAGCCCAGAGTCACGTCCAGGTGAGCTTTGACTCACCCGAGTTTACTGCTGATGTAGATGCAACAGGTGTTCTTCGTATTCTGGAAGCCGTTCGCACCAACCACTTGGAGAGAACCTGTCGTATCTATCAGGCTTCTACCTCAGAATTGTATGGAAAGGTTGAGGAAGTACCACAGAACGAGGATACACCGTTCCATCCTTATTCGCCATATGCAGTGGCTAAACAATATGGTTTCTGGATTGTGAAGGAGTACCGAGAGGCTTACAATATGTATTGCTGCTCCGGAATTCTTTTCAATCACGAATCAGAGCGCCGTGGTGAGACCTTTGTAACCCGCAAGATTACGCTGGCCGCTGCACGTATTGCAGCTGGGAAGCAGGACAAGCTTTACTTGGGCAATTTGAGCTCACTGAGAGACTGGGGCTATGCCAAGGACTATGTAGAGTGTATGTGGCTGATTCTGCAGCAAGATAAACCTGAGGATTTTGTAATTGCTACAGGTGTACAACATACCGTTCGCGAATTTGCGACTCTTGCTTTCCATCACGTAGGTATTGAGCTAAAGTGGGAAGGTGAAGGCGTGAACGAAAAAGGTATAGACAAGAAAACTGGCAAGGTGCTAGTTGAGGTCAGCCCTGATTTCTATCGTCCTACGGATGTGGTTAACCTTTGGGGTGATCCCACAAAGGCAAAGGCACGCCTCGGTTGGAATCCTTCAAAGACCTCATTTGAGGAGCTGGTAGCTCTGATGGTGAAACATGATGTTGAGAAGGTCGCTGTAGAGCGTGCTGGTGAGCAGGTGAAGGTGAACCTTGCAGAAAAAGAGGAATGGTCAGGAACTATGTAATTGGGAGGGTAAGATATGGATGTAAAAGATTTCGAGATTCATCGCAGTGAGATTATACCAGACTTGGTTTGGTTCAGAACAAAGAAGTTCTCTGACCTGAGAGGTTCGCTTTTCACTACCTTCCATAAGGAGGTAATGGAGAACTATATTCCCAAGGATTTGGAGTTCAAGCACGACAAGTTTGCCCTGACTTTCCATAACTGTCTCCGTGGTATTCATGGAGATACAAAAACTTGGAAATTGGTGACCTGCGTATATGGTGAGATATGTCAGGTGGCAGTTGACCTGCGCCCTGATTCGCCTACTTACGGAAAGTGGGAGAAATTCATCATCAATCAGGACAATCAAGTGTCAGTGTTGCTTCCTCCCGGCTTCGGTAACTCTTTCCTGGTTACCAGTGAGGCTGCCATGTATCACTACAAGTTGGCTTACATCGGAGATTATGTGGATGCAGCAGACCAGTTCTCAGTACGTTGGGATGATCCCAAACTCGGGATTGAGTGGCCAGTCAAGAATCCCACACTTTCAGAGAGAGACAAAAACCTTTAGCAGATGAAAAGCAAGATTGATATCATACTCAACAATAAAGTTCTCTTTTCCGGGATTGCTATTTTGATGATACTTTTGTATCACCAGCCGATGTCCGGCTTAATTAAAGGGATTTATTTCTATCCTGGTTTTTCAGGAGTTGATATATTCCTTTTCTTTTCCGGTTATGGACTTTGTTATTCCATAAACAAAAATGGGGTTGGCGAATTTTACAAACGTAGGTTTTTCAGGATATTGCCACTTTACATGTTATTAGGGTTGTTTGTTGGTCTCCTCCATTATCAAGATTATTCCTTATGGGACTATATATGTAATATGACTTCCCTTTCATATTGGGGGCTTGGAGGCAATGAATTTGAGTGGTATCTATCTTCGTTAATAGTCTTTTATATGGCTTTCCCTGCTCTCTATTGGGCAATTTCAAAAATGCCTAATAAGACCATCTGGGGGGGGGATTATTCTTATGTTGGATAATCGTATTAGCAGTTTTTGCGAGATTTGAGTTGGTGTTTTACTATGAGACGTTTATTGGCAGAGTTCCAGTCTTTTTACTCGGCATTATGTGTTACAAGGAAAGGACATTTTTCAAATATGGACTTGCTATATTTACTGTCTTTTTAATACCTGCTCTTTTGTTGTATATGCGAGGGCTAGTACATACTTACACACTAATGTATTGCTTAGGCCCAATCATAATACTTGCAGTTGCATACGTTGTTCCCATATGTCAAAAAAATGAAAACCTTTGCAAGGCATTGAGCTGGATGGGGGGAAAGTCGCTAGAAATATATGTTGCGAACTGTATAGTTTGTATTGTTTTAGGCGCTTCTATAAGTGGATGGAAGATGACTGCCGCTTATTGGCTCTTACATATACCAATAGTGCTAATTGTTTGTTGGTTGAATAATGTTTTTGCAAAGGTACTTAATCGAAGTAATAATTAAACAAATAATCATTTTATGCAGAAAATTGAACACGATGGCTATTTGGTAGCCATTATTTACCGTGATGAGGATTGGGTGGAAGGTTTGAACTTTGTGACCCCTAACGAGATGTTTGTACAGGTGGGTTCCTGGTGGTACAAGAAAGGTCGCAAATTGGCCTCACATATCCACAATGATTTTGAGCGTAACGCCATGCGTACGCAGGAAATGACCTACGTAAAGAAAGGCTCTATGCGTGTACTGCTGTTTGATGAGCAGAAGAACTACATTGGCGACTTCATCCTGAAAGAGGGTGACTTGGCTGTTTATGCTTATGGTGGTCACGGCTACGAGATTCTTGAGGATGATACCAAGATTATTGAAGCCAAGAACGGTCCGTTTGTGGATGTTGAAACCGACAAAACAAAGTTTGAAGACCACTGCTAATTCAGTTAAGAGTTAATAGATAATAGTTAAAAGTTATAATACAATGGAAGAAAGATTTATTCCCCAGATGGAGCCTTGGTTCGATGAGAAAGAGAAACAGGCTATTAACGAATATATGGAAGAAGGCGGTTGGCTGACGGAGTTCAAGCGTACCGCCAAGTTTGAACAAATGATTGCCGAATACACTGGCGCAAAGTATTGCGTGGTGGTCAACAATGGTACTATCAGCTTGACACTTGCTGCAATGGCTGCTGGTGTTGAGGCTGGTGATGAGGTGATTGTTCCTAACTTCACTATGATTGCCACACCCAACTCTGTGAAGATGTTTGGTGCAAAGCCGGTATTCGTTGATGTAGAGCCTGAGACCCTCTGCTTGGATATTGAGAAAGTGAAGGAGGCCATTACGCCCAAGACCAAGGCTATTATGTTTGTGAATGCTAATGGACGTTATCCTAAGGCTGGTATTGACGCATTTGTAAAGCTTTGCAAGGAAAAGAACCTGATTCTGATTGAGGACTCTGCCCAGTCTCTTGGTTCTCATTATCCTGATGGTCGTCACCAGGGTACTGTTGGCGCAGTTGGTAGTTTCTCATTCTCTGCTCCCAAGATTATCACGACAGGACAGGGTGGTGCTTTGATTACCAACGATGATGACATTATCTACCGTCTGAAGAGGCTGAAGGACTTTGGCCGTTCTGGTGGTGGTAACGATGTTCACGATAGCATTGGCTTTAACTTCAAGTTCACAGAACTTCAGGCTTGCATTGGTCTGGTTCAGATGGAGAAGTTGCAGTGGCGCGTTGAGCGCAAGAAAGAGATTCTGAAACTCTATCAGAAAGAACTGGCAGAATGCCCCAATGTGAAGTTCTTTGAGCAGGATTTGACTTGCACCACTCCATGGTTCATTGATGTACTGGCTGACAACAAGCTGGAACTCCAGGCTTATATGAAGGAACACGGTGTTGGTACGCGCGTGATGTATCCACCAATCAACCAGCAGGTGGCTTACAAAAACATCTATGGCGAGCCTGATGCAAGCAAGTTCCCAGTTAGCAATTTGGTTGGCGAAAAGGGCCTGTGGCTGCCTTCTGCTGGTCAGTTGACTGATGAGGAGATTGTTTCTATTTGTGGTAAGATTAAGGCATTCTATCAGAAGTAATGGTAAGGCAAGCTAAGATAGAAGATTTAGCAGCCGTTGCAAAAATTCACATGGCTTGCTTTCCTGGGACAGTTACTTCCAGTTTGGGTAAGCTATGGAATGGTAGAATTGTAGTTGATTACTACAAAGAGTATTTCAATGACTGCCCAGAGTTGTTTCTCGTAGCCGAGAACGACTCTGGGGAAGTCATTGGTTTTTGCATGGGGTATAAGTTGGAGGCTGGTAGCATTGATAAAAGACTAATAAAACATGACTTCTGCAAAATGCTAGTTGGTTATTGTTACCTTCTTTTACAAGGTGATAAAGAGTGTTGGAGGAAAGTGAAAAGCATTCTTAGTTTTAAGAAAAATACTGATAGCGAGGCTGTTACTTATGACACAGAAATCGGTCACATTCCGAATACAGAAAAGGCTGAACTTTATACTATCGGATTACTGGGTGGTTATAGAGGTTTAAGTTATGGAAAGGATTTGATTCTGGCATTTTTTGATGCGTGTATTTCAATATCTAGAAAATGGTGCATTATATCCTACATGAAAGAAAATGTAAGAGCAGAAAGGTTCTATTACAAATATGGGTGTAAACCATACCAAGATATAAGTGATAGTAAATTGTGTTATAAAGAATTATGATAAAGTATAATACATCCCCATTGGCAATATTAGTTCTTTCGTGCGATAAATATAGCGACCTCTGGGATGACTTCTTTAATCTAAAGGAGCGGTTTTGGTCTGATTGTCCTTATCCTTGTTATTTAGCAACGGATACTCTAGATTACCAAAGAGATGGTGTACAGTTAATCCATTTTGGAAACATTCGTACTTGGTCAATCTGCGCGAGGAAGGCTATAGAGCAAATTAAAGAACCATATATAGCTCTTTTCTTGGAGGATGCTTTCATATATAAAACGATAGACTCTTCTATAATTGCAGATGACTTGCAGTTCGCGATTGATCAAAAGGCAGACTTTCTAACGCTAGAACGAAATAGGATGAAGAAGTCACTTACTGCTGAGGACCAATTAGTCCCTCATATATGGCGAATTGATCGGCACCGAAAATATGGGATTGACACTTCTGCGGCAATCTGGGAAAAGAGTTTTTTAATTAAAGAATTAGAGAAGGAAGATTGCAATGCTTGGCAGTTTGAGGTGAATTATTGTAGAGAAGCTGAATCGGAAGTAGGACTTAAAGGAAATATCTTCTTCGATGACCGTCAGCCTTTTAATATTTCTCCTGTTGAGGTTGTCAGGGTTGGAAAACTGAATCCATTGGCACTTCGTTTTTTCAAGAAACAGGGTTATACTATAGATACTTCTAAGAGGGGAAAACTTGGATTAGTAAAAACTATATGGGATAATTCGGAGAATTATTTCGCTAGGATACCTATATTGTCCAAGGTAATAAAGTATGTGTGTAGGATATTTGGTAAGGAATTCTTTTCATAAGGGATGATGGAGAGTTTAGACTTAGTTTCAGTGATAATGCCGACGTACAAATGTGCTCGGTTTATCGAAGAGAGTATAAAAAGTGTACAAGCTCAGACATATCAGAATTGGGAACTAATTATTGTGGATGACTGTTCTGAGGATGGTACAGTTGACTACGTTTTGGATTTAAAAAAGTCAGATGAAAGAATAAGTATTTATCAAAACTCATCACAAAGTGGAGCTGCTGTTTCTCGCAATATGGCTCTGAGAAATGCTAAGGGACGTTGGATTGCATTCCTTGATAGTGATGATTTGTGGGATCCTACGAAACTGGAGAAGCAGGTCAAATTCATGAAAGAGACCGGGTATGCCTTTTCCTACCATGAGTATGTAGAGATTAACGAACAGGATATAGAACTTGGTGTACATGTGAGCGGTAAAAAGCATGTTAGCAAGTTTGATATGTTTGCATGTTGCTGGCCTGGATGTCTTTCGGTGATGTATGATGCATCAAAAATAGGTCTTATACAGATTAATGACATTAAGAAGAATAATGATACGGCAATGTGGTTGAAGGTAATTCGCAAAGCAGATTGTTATCTTTTGCCAGAAGTGCTGGGGAAGTATCGACGTAGAGCTAATTCCATTACGCCCAAGCCTATATGGCAGAGGATATGGGCTCACTATCCGTTATTCCACGAGGCAGAGGAGATGAATCCTGTGAGGGCGACATTCTGGGTTGTTATGAATGTGTTTGGTAACGCATATAAGAAAATGAAATTTGTAAAGAAATATGAGTTGTAGATTATGAACATGAAACTGAGAAATATACCTTTTTCTCCGCCAGATATGACGGAGAAGGAGGCTGCAGAAGTGAGGGAGGCTATTCTCTCGGGTTGGATTACAACTGGCCCCAGAACAAAAAAACTGGAACAGCAGATTTCGGAATATGTGCACACGGACAAGACGGTGTGCCTGAATTCTGCTACGGCAGCACTGGAGATGGTGCTGCATCTGCTGGATATTCAGCCGGATGATGAGGTGATAGTGCCGGCATATACGTACACGGCAACGGCATCGGTAACTCAGCACGTGGGCTGCAAGCTGGTGCTGGTGGATAGTCAGAAGGACAATGTGGAGATGGACTATGATAAGTTGGCTGCTGCCATCACGGAGAAGACAAAGGTGATTGCACCTGTGGATCTGGGTGGCATTGTGGCTGATTATGACCGCGTGTTTGAGATAGTAGAGGCAAAGAAGGGACTGTTTAGGCCTAACAATGCTTTGCAAGCGAAGATAGGAAGAATTGTGGTATCTGCTGACTGTGCGCATAGCTTTGGTGCCAACCGTAAGGGCAAAATGGCGGGTGAGATTGCGGACTTTTCATCTTTCAGCTTCCATGCGGTGAAGAACTTTACTACAGCAGAAGGTGGAGCCTTAACTTGGAATCTTCCTTTCGGCAACGAAGAAGTTAAGGTTAACGTCAACGTTAAGGTGGATGATTATCTTCCGAACGTGCCTAAGAAAGAAGGGGAGACTTGGAATGAGTTGTTGTACCGTCTTTCTCAACTGTTCTCACTGCATGGACAGAACAAGGATGCCCTGGCAAAGACTAAACTTGGTGCATGGGAGTATGACATCATTGGCCCGTGGTATAAGTGCAATATGACGGACATTATGGCGGCACTGGGCCTGGTTCAGATGGAACGGTATGATGGCTTGCTGAAACGTCGTCAGGAGATAGTAGTTAAGTACAATGAGGCATTGAAAGGCCTAAATGTTGCCGTTCTGAATCATAAGGACTCTAATCATTGCAGTTCGCATCACCTGTATCTGGTACGTCTGCTTGGTAAGACTCGTGAGGATGCGAACAAGGTGATTGAGCAGATGGCGGAACGTGGTATTGCCTGCAATGTGCACTACAAGCCCCTGCCCATGATGACGGCGTATAAGGTACTGGGATTTGACATCAAGGATTATCCTAATGCCTATCATCTATTTGAAAACGAAGTTACACTGCCATTGCATACTAAGCTCACAGATGAGGATGTGGAGTATGTAATCACTAACTTCGTAGAAATAGTAAAAGGTATTTGATGAAGAGATTGTTTGACATAGTAGCAAGTGGACTTGGGTTGATTGTGCTGAGCCCACTCTTTTTGATTCTTGCTATTTGGATTAAGTTGGATAGCAAAGGCCCCGTATTCTATCGTCAGGTACGCGTCGGATATAAGAACAAGGACTTCCGCATTTTTAAGTTTCGCTCAATGAGAGTAGGGGCTGATAAGGGAAGTCTTGTGACTATTGGCGGTCATGATCCACGCATTACCCGTTCTGGCTACTTTATCCGTAAGTTCAAATTTGATGAACTGCCGCAGCTCATAAATGTATTCCTTGGTGATATGAGCCTTGTTGGCCCTCGTCCGGAAGTGCGTCACTATGTGGACTATTGGACTCCGGAGCAGATGCATGTACTGGATGTACGTCCTGGAATTACAGATCCTGCATCCATTAAATTTCGCAATGAAAATGAGCTGATGGAAAAAGCAGAGGATCCTGAGAAATACTATATCGAGGTTATTATGCAGGAGAAAATTAAACTATATCTGGATTATGTGGAGAAACATAATTTCTTATATGATATTGGCTTAATCTTTAAAACGTTCTTCGTGATTGTACATGAAAGATAAAATCAGAAAGGCTGGTGCTCATGAGCACCAGCCTTTCTGATTCTTATACACCAACTATCCTAGGATGTCTTCAGGTCCAAGAGGTTCATATGGCCCGTCTTTCATTTCTAGGATCACAGTACCTGATTCAAGGGCTGTAACCGTATGCCATTGCCCTACAGGGATATTGAGAGCCACGACAGGGCCGTTAGGAGATAGTTCTATACGTTCCGTGCAAATCCGTTCCAACTCATCATAAAACTCCTCCACCAACCTACCACGCAAGCACACCACTGTCTCAGACGTATGCTTGTGTCTGTGAATAGGTAATGGACTGCCTGGTTCTATGGCATTGAGCATTCTCTGAGAGGTATCCTCAGCAGAGTCACGTAAGTCCAGATTCATACGCAGCCTTGAAGAAGCCTTTGCCTGCTCCGTCAGGTTATCAAGTATTGCTTGGGTAATTTTCATAATCAATATGCTCTCAATACAACTTCAAATGCCTCCGCATAGTTCACGCCCCACTGACTACCACGCACAGCGGCTAAGCCTGTGATATATTCAGCAGAACGAGGGTGGGGATATGGACGCATTACACCACGATACATAGACAGAGCCTTGATCTTAGCATCTACACCCTCTTTCCCCACTTCCACAAAACCGTTAGGATTAAAAATCTGCATGGCATTGTTAATCTTCCACTCCGTGCAGCTGGGCACCTCCATATACCAGAACTCCTTCACGCGCTTCACCTCCGGCCTGCGTTGGAACAACCTGATCGCCTCCTGGCACGCCATTGACGTCTGCAGGTGGTCGTTGTTCGTATCCGCAGGATGATGCGTGATGATGATGTCCGGCTCACTCTCTTTGATGGCACTTTCGATGAACTGCACCAGCTGCAGGTGTGGCACCGTGTTCATCTCAATGTTTGGGAATGTCCCTTCATACTCCTTATTCACCCCGATATATTTCAAAGCTGCATGCGTATCATCATCCAGTTCCTTGTCATCCGGACGGAACGCACGCGCTTTAGCCTCCGTGCACATGATACACACATCCACTTGGTCACCATTGTGTGCCCATTTCCATATGGATGCACCGGCACCCAGCACCTCATCATCCGGGTGTGCCACTACGATTAAGTATTTCATATTCTTAATTATTATCTATTATTAGATTGTAAAAATCATCTTATAACAATTCGTCTCATACCGCTCAAACCCCAAGTCCTGATACAGCCCTAACGTACCATTTGTTTTATATTACGTTTTATCATTTATTAGCTCCATCATTACGTTACCACCCTAAATCGATTAATAAGATATGTAACATAAAATTTGGGAGCATTGAACGGGAATATCATTGCAATTCGTGCAAATTCCTTAAACCTTTTCCATGCCGTAATAAAATTCCCTGCTAACCCAGAATAATTCCTTCTGTAACTATCATCTTTATTATGCCCAAAGTTTCCAGTTTCAATTACCAGCTTGCATATCTTTTCCGCCTTTCTATGCCAACTTAGCTCATTTTCATAAAACGGCATAGCCTCTTCTGGCATCCCCAGATAATCAACAGCAAAAGCTGCAAAAGCCTTCCATTCAGTCAAAATCCCCGCTTTGCGAATCCGAGATTTCAGCAATCCGTAATTCAGAGATTCCTTATGAGTCCAGAGTAGCCTGCACCAGTCGCAAATCTGTCGCAAGCCAACCCCTTCACCATAGAAATGATTGATAAAGTGGTTAAAAACAATAATAGCATCGTTATTGGCACTAGGTAAAAACACCTGCACTCCATTGTCATTCCAACTCCTTACATTACCATTAAAGAAGATATCTCGATGAACCTCATCATTCACCTTATTGATTCTTCTGGAAATATAGGTATGCATCGTTCCGTGGAGCTCCACAATCCATCCTTCTATGGTCATGCCCTGATGAAGTTTATTCTTATCTTCAACTTCAATATGTTGGGCAAGTGGAATAAGAAAAGCTTTTGCTTTTTCATAATTGTCTTTGCTCAGGTATAAGTCCACATCGCCAGGAACTCTCCACAACGGTTTCTCATAACACTGCGCAATGCCCTGTCCCTTCACTAATAGCGTATAAATGTCATTCTTCCGAAGTTTCTCTATCAGCTCAGCAATAAAGGCATTCATAGAGCGATTCTTCTGTTCAATCATCTGCACCTCGCCTATCCACTGTAGCAGAAACTCCTTTGATGGTTTTCCTTCAGAGTGCTCCAATCCAGCAATAACAAGTCCAAGGACTGATTGTTCCGTAGTAAGACGATATACCTCCTGCCAATCCGTGGATTCGTCAATCCGTATATCCGAATTTCCGACTCCCCAAAGTCCTAAATTAACCAACTCAAAGAAAACCTTCTTGTTTTTGTCTATATACATACCTACAACAATTCTCTCAACTTTTCGGAAAAATCTGATGTAAAGACTTGTGCTCCTTCATCATTCAGGTGCATCGAGTCAGCCCACCAATCTGGATTATTACGAATCTCAGAATTAGCGTAGTCTATAAAGGGAATATTCATCTTATCTGCTAAATTCTTCACTAAATGGAGATCTATCTCTGGATATCTTCTCCAGTAGGGTGAAGATACCAAAACAACCTTTGCGCCCTTCTCTTTGGCTTCTTCTATCAAGTTAGCAAGACACTGTATCTTAATTTCATCTGCCTCGTTAAATTCATACATCTTTGCTCTAGGCTCAGCATCTATCACCTCTTGTCGGATGTGCTTAAAATTAGGTTTATATCCCCCATTTGTGTCACTTGGCCTTATACAATCCGACATAATTTCCAAAAATTTATAGTTGAAACAGTACATCTTTGACATCATTTTCAACCTTTCCATAGGAAACAATCCTGAGATAAAACCTTTGACATCATTGTCATCAGAGTATGGTTTCAGCCTATCTACATATCTAGAATTATCATTCACAGCAAGGTCAAAAGATGGTTCAATATCGTAGATAATCAACTTGGGAACATGTCGTTTTTCAATCATTCTCCATCTGCCGTATTGCATCACTATGCCATTTCCGTCCTGCCCACCATTATAACAAGTCATTCCTAAACTGTCTGCAAGTATGCTTGACACATAGTGATGCGATGCTCTTGACGAACCCATTACTAAAACATCTTCATTACCCTCTTTGCAAACATAGTGTTCCGCACCAGTACCACCTCCAGCTATACTTTGTAAATGTTTAAATGCAAACCCAGCGGCCAAATCAACAACAGTTACAATACAAAAGAACAGCAGAATATGGAGTATAAACTTTTTCATATCAGAAACTCCCATAAATAAATGAACCGCTATCCAATGCTCCACAGAGCAGTATCAAGCAAAATATAACCACATATTCAGCCCAGCAAACATACCGTTTGTCTAAGATTGATAGTTTTGCAGGAAAAAATTCCTCACGTAACTCTTTAAAAAGTACAAGAGATATTGCCATCACATATATGGCAAAGTTAGACACAGACAACACTTCCGGCAAACCAAATCCTGTAAACCAATGCCCGATAATCTGTACAGAATCACTAATTGAAGGCATTCTAAAGAACACCCATGCCACGGTCACTATTATAAATGTTCCAACAATTCTAACCAGTTTAACTATTCCACTCGACTCTTTTTTGTTTAACCCAAGAGCCTTCTCTATAATCTGCGCAAATCCATGTATGATGCCCCATACTATAAATGTCCAGTTGGCTCCATGCCATATACCACTCACAAGGAACGTCACAAAAATATTCCAGTAATTACGTATCTCTGAGCATCTACTTCCACCTAGTGGTATATAAACTTGCTGTGTCAACCATCTTGTCAAAGAGATATGCCATCGCTTCCAGAAACCAGTGATGCTCTGTGCAAGATATGGCCTGTGAAAGTTGTTAATCAGGTCAAATCCCAATGTCTTGGCAATACCTATCGCCATCAGCGAATACCCGGCAAAATCTCCATATATCTGTAATGAATAGAATACCGCAGCAAGCATACATGTACCACCACTATACATCATATAATCAGCCACCACCTTATCTACATAAAGTCCTAAACGATCAGCCAACACCAATTTCAGAAACATACCCCAGAGCAAGTACTTCAGACCTTGAACACCTTGGTTATAATCAAAGATATGCTCTTTCTTTATTTGTGGTAGCAGTTCATCAGCCTTACTAATAGGTCCAGAGAACACCTGCGGAAAGAACGACACAAATAGTATATAGTCAATCAGGTTTTTCTCCGCCTTCACTCTCCCATGATACACATCCAACATATAGCCAACTGCTTGGAAAGTGAAAAATGAGATACCCACAGGTATTGCCCAATTCAATCCTGGTAGAGCAAATTGTAATCCCACAGAGGCAAGACCTGCACTGATGCTGTCGTTCAGAAAATTATAGTACTTGAAAACGAGCAATGGCAGCATCCCTAACAATGCAAAGCACCACGCGAGCCTTTTTCGCCTTTTCTTTTCGTCAACTTTTAATTCCTCACTCTCAACTCTTAACTCTAAAATTTGCCCCCCCCAATACGTCACTAACGTGACTCCTAATAGTACCAGAGCAAACGCTGGTTTGTAGTTCATATATAGTACATAACTCGTCACCAGAAGGAATACTTTGCGCCATTGGTTAAGCTTCGCAGGTATCAACCAATACACCCCAAAGATGACGGGGAACACAAGCCAAAAAACAAAAGAATTAAAGGTCATCGTATGTGTATTATTCCATTATTATCATTGCCACACCTACACACTCATCATCGAAGTGAGCAACTGATATCAATTATTATGTTTCTGATTAAATCTTATTTTCTTTCAGCATTTGTATCTTTTTCTTAGTCACCCTATTATATATCCACGCGATTGGAATTGCAATCAAATAACCTATGGCGCAACCAAGTGTGTTATGTATCAAATCATCTATCTCTGCTACACCTTTTTCAAAGACTAGTTGTCCTAACTCTATTACCAATGAAACTACTAGACCAAGCCCTATCACTTTCTTAAAGTCTTTACCATACCATAAGCAGCCTGCCAAGAATCCTATTGGGATAAAAACAAGAATGTTCAGTATAATTTCCATCACATACTGGTCATATCCATTGACAATTTCTCTATATTTCCAGAAAGGCATTAATCTCCAGCCAGTTTCTGCGCTTCCAGTACGGAATATGATGGTTGAACAAAACAAGAAAAGAATATAGTCTGCCAACAACAATATAATGGCTTTCTTGATGAAATTATTCCTGTCGTAAAATGCCCATACTATAAAGGTACCTATTACTGTAATCTGTAATACCCATATCACTACATTTGGCACACCAGACTGTAAGTAATAATATCCATATCCACCATATAGATTATAGATCGGCTCAAGCCATTTGTCAATCATCCTTTATTCCTCAAAATCTTTTCTATTTCTTCTAGATAGATATTAGTGACAATATTACGATCAAATTCTCGTTCCATTTTTTCGCGTGCCATCTTACCCATCATTTCTTTTTGATTATGGGGAAGTAAAATAAATCGTTCAACAGAAGCATACAACGAGTCTACGTCTTTAAGAGGGAACAAGTATCCTGATTTTCCTTCATCGACACCTTCACGGCAACCTGGAATATCGGAAGCAATGGCAGGTCGACCCATTGCTCCGTGTTCCAATATAACATTGGTTACACCCTCATAATAACTGGGATGAATAACAGCATGTGCTTTAGATATGCAAGGCTTCATGTCAAGTTGAATACCGCCATATTTCACAATTCCCTTTGCCTCAAGCTCTTTTACCTTCTGCCTATATGCATCATCATCAAAATCGCCATAGAGGACGAACTCTGTATTTCTATATTTTGATTTAATACGAATTGCACATTCCAGCAACTCGTCAATTCCCTTTATCTTAACAATACGTGCTACATAATTAAAACGAATAATAGATTCATCCTGCGGGTATGGATCAAACTTGAACTCTTCTAAATTAACTCCAGAACCAGGAATATCCCTATAATGCGCTTTGTTTGAAATTATACGATTCAAGGTATCGCGCTCGTATGAATTTTGGTACATTAAACAAGAGGCATGACTATAACTAATCCTATAAAGCGTCTTCAGTACAAACCATATTATTTTACTGAAATCCTCCACCCGATACATGCCAGCATTATTAATAATGTATGGAACTCTCATAAATCGACACACCATTCCACCATATGTAGAACATTTCGTCGTATATGTAAGAACGACATCAGGCTTTACTCTAGAAATCATCTTATAATAATCCCATACTAACTTAAAATCCTTAAATACATTCTTTCCACGCCTATCAATCTCAAGTGGTACGAATTTTGCACCTCTGGCCGTTAGCATGTCTATTTTGCTTCCATAAGGAGAACTTATATAAACATCAAATCCACGATCCAACAATTCATATACAAGCTCCTTTCTGAAGTTATAAACAACATTATCTTTGTTTACAAGGAAGAGAACCTTTTTCATAACAATAAAATTATAGTTTTCTATTAGCTTCGGTTATCTCTAATCCTTTAAAAGAATCTTCTTGGCTAATAACCTGATAATCAAACTCTATCTCACTCATTTTGGGATCATAGTAATAAGAGGCAAACATCTTATTTAATGGCTGTAAGAAAAAGGAGCCCACCCAAACAAATGGATTAAAAAGCTTGCTAAACCAAATCTTATGATTGTATTTCTTTGCAAAGAAACGAACAATCTCTACTGTGTCAGCCAATTCTTTATTCTGAGGATAATAAGTACCACTAAGATCCTTCAGGACTGCTTGTTTTACAAACTCTCCTAAATTATCCACATATAACATGGAACGCTTATTATGCCAGTTGGGGAATATTGGTGTTTTGGTCGCTAGCCATCCCAAGCGTAAGAAATTACCCTTTGAATTGGGACCATAAATCATCGGAGGACGGAGGATGCAAACCTTAAAAGTGGGTGATTCCAACTCATGCAAACCATTCTCTGCCTGAAGTTTTGAATCACCATAAAAACCATTTGGATTTGGCTTTGTATCTATTGTTAGCATTTCTGTTTTCAATGACTGACTCTCATGGAAAACAATCATGCTTGACATAAAGATAAACTGCTTCACACCTGCAGTCTTTGCATGTTTGGCAATCTCTATTGTTAAATCACGATTCACCTTATAGTATAAAGGCTCCATCTTGGGATCTGCGTTCACATGGGCAATACCCGCGACATGGTAAACCACATCATATTTCGTGAAATCAGCCTGCTTCCAATGATCATCGAAGGTGTCAACAGCATCTATCTCAAATTCCGTAGAAGTGCTTAATATGTATTTCCTGACGCTCTCGCCAACATAACTACCTGCGCCAGTAATCAATACCTTTTTCATACTTCAATCATTCCATTATCATTATACAACACATCCCAATACTTACGAACCAACTTTGTTCCGTATTTCAGTTCAATATTAGGAAGTTCTTCACCTAACAACTGCTTTACACGGAGATATGGGAAGTTCATGCCTGCCCCTGCATAGAGGATTATCGTTGCTGTCACCCTCGGATTCAAGTCTGTCAGCCAAGGTGTATCATTCTCATCGAGCATGAAATCAAAACCTATATTGCCGTCTAGATTCAATCCTCTGACGATATCCTCACAGAGCTTATATGCACTATCTTTCTTTTCAACAACGGAAGTTTGAGCAATACTCAATGAACTTGTTGTGTTCCTGCGACCTGCTATATAAAGTGTCTTTCCATGATCTGCCAGCAAATCTACTGTATATTCTACTCCAGGCAAAAACTCCATTGCCATCATCTCTGGCACAGGCTTGCACTCATCAATAATCTCACACATCTCATCCAGTGTAACGTTCATGGATGAAGGCTTGTCATGCACAAACAAATCTCTCTTTGAAAGGTCTGCTCTCACAATACGAACTCCACGGCTACCACTGTTTTCGGTCATCTTCACAACAACTGGCTTTTGCGGGTAACCAAGTTCCGCAATCCTTGAACGGAGTGCCACAGATGAATCTACGAGGAAATAACGAGGAACAGTCAACCTCTTAGCCTTCATAAACTCATAGAGCTGATATTTACTATTAGCTGTATTAAGCGTCTCACTATCTGAGATAGCCACCTTTACACCCAGCTTATGGAAGTTTTCAATACGCTCTAAGATATATGGAAGTTCCATAGAAATATGGGGAAAGAACACTTCCACCTTTTCCTTTTTGCAAATATCCAAAAGAACGTCCACATATGAAGGATCCGTATATCGTGGAACTTGATAATAATTATCTACAAAGAGCAATTGCTGGGTTGCATCATCGCTCAAATCCGCACCTATGATAGTGATGTTACGCTCATGATTATGCTTCAGGCATCTAAAGAAACCTGGCATAAAGAAAGCGCCACAGGCTGTGCTTAAAACAGTAATATCTCTCATGACTTAAAAATCAAAAAGGAATTTTCCAAATATATCATTAAATGTCTCTGCTCGCATGATTTGCTTTACTTCTCCATTTGCACGCAAGGCGAACATAGCACTCTGAGGTTTAATAAACTGCGGCTTATATACCACAGAATAACCACCCACATTATTGAACACAAGCACATCATCAACTGCAATAGGCTGCTCAAAGCCAGGAGCCATCACATCCTGCTCTAGACAAGTAAAGCCCATCACATCCATATTCGTGTAAGTCTTCTGCTCATTACCACCGGGAATAACTGTCACAGGAAGTTTCTTCATGGTGCAGATTTCACCCAAATTATGATAATCGCCATCCATATTGGCAATATGTCGTCCACGAATTTCCTTAATGCTCAGCACCTTGCTTGCAAAGTTCAGATAACGGGCCACTACTGTTGTTCCTGGTTCTGTGAAGAGTATAGGTTTCTTCTCACAATTCTTATAATGTTCAGCAAATGGCTTGATGGTCACTTCCGCATAATCATCGTATGTAGGAACAGAATCACCGCCAAACTGCTCTTTCAGGAATTCAGGCATATCAGCAAACATACCGCTACCAAGGCTTATATATTCCGGTATTCCCTCAATATACTTGTCTGCCATAGCAAGCATGATTTGAGCACGTTGAGCCCAAGCATCCACACCACGGCAACGGCTGATATGACAATGAATACCTACCAACCGTAAATTCTCAGTATCCTTGATGGTTTGTACAGTTTCCAAAAGCTCGGGGCTTCCATCCACCATACCAAAGCGACTGATGAAATTTGCCCCAAGATCCATATTGATTCTTACACCACAAGTGTACTGCTTGCCAGTATTCTTCTTGCAATATGCCACAACACGTTTGGCTTCATCCAGCGAATCAATATTCAGGATGCCATGATTCTCCAGATGCTCATACATCTCATCTCCCTTGGAAGGACCATTATACACAATCTGGCTATTGGCATATCCTATCTTCTTGGCCAGCGTGTACTCCATATCGCTAACCACCTCAGCATAACCGCCCAGAGATTTCACCTGTTGGCACACGTATGGAGTATAGTTGGTTTTATACGAATAAGAAATCTGGTATTCAGGATAGATTGCCTTGAACGTGTTTTCCAGTTTCTTATAATTATCTACGAATCCCTTCTCATCAAACAAATAGAACGGTGTGCCGTTTTTCTTGATTAGCTGCTTTATCGTATTCAACATATTCATTTATTATTTTGTTGATTTATTCTGTATTCTTTCAAGTGTGGTCGATCGTCTGTGCCATAGTTGTCTTCCACGCGCTTGAAGAGGATTACGAAAGTCGTAAATATCACCTTTATGTCCAACCACAATGACACATGGTTAGCATAATACACCTCATATTCGAATTGTTCTTCATATGTAGTAATGGTACGAAGCGAAAGGCTGTCAGGTGGAATCAAACCACCTCTCACTTTATGTCTCACCCGCTCTTCCTCTTTAAAGTATGGAAGATCCACCGAACGCAATGGCCGAGGTCCCACGAACGACATATGCCCCATCAAAATGGCAAATAGCTCCGGCAACTCGTCCAACGAACTTGAACGCAAAAAAATGCCAAATTTGGGCAGACGTTCCTTTTCAGTCAATAGATCGCCATTGGCATCCCGTGCATTAGTCATTGAGCGGAACTTGTACATTTTGAAAACCTTCTCATCTTTACCTATACGTTCCTGGGAGAAAAGGATAGGACTTCCCATCCATATCCTGACGCACACTGCAATGATGATATAGATAGGTGAAAATATGAGTATTGTTATTAAGGAAAATACAATATCAAAGAAACGTTTAAAGAATAATCTATACATTTAAATATACTTAATTATTTTAGCTGGATTGCCTGCTGCAACACAATTATCTGGAATATCTTTTACGACAACAGATCCCGCTCCTATCACAACATTATCACCAACTCTCACATTTCCTACGATAGTAACATTCGCTCCAAGGCTAACGTTATTGCCAATTGTTGGCCTGCCGTTTTTTTTAGCGCCAATAGTTGTACAGTGTATACACGTAAAATTATCCCCTATAGACTCTGCATTAAGTATTGTTGAGTAAGGATGTGCAATACAAACTCCACTTCCAATTCTGGTTGTTTTAGAAATCACAAAATATCTATCTCCTGGCCTCCACCAACTTATAAAAAATGACATAATGGGACCTAATCGATGATAGAACAAAGTTCTGAAATAGCAATCATTATGTAAGAGATAAAGAAGACCGAGGAGACCGGTAAGGTTCAACCCGTCAGCCCTAGTCCTAATAACATCTTGACCAACAATCTTTTTTACCCCCCCCATCAGCATATAGGCAACGAGATGAGGTATATATATTGGCCACAAAAATATAGCCGAGATAAAACGGAAATAATCTCTTATTAACCTTGTATTCATATGATTAAAACATCTTTGCAAACTCATCGACAAATGAATGGTAATCAAATGTTTGCTCTTTTCGACACCATTCTTTCATGTTGTCAATTTGTTCTCTAGAAACAGATAAGGCATTACATATAGATGCGACCAAGTTACTATGCGTTGTTATATCTAATGAAAATCCATTTTTTCCATCAATCAAATACATGCCTAAGTCACTTGTTATATTCGTAAGAACGGGTGTACCACAGGCGATAGATTCAGAAAATTTAGTAGGAAAACCTGCGGTGCAAATCAAATTGTTATCTCGTAAGAAAATTGTAAAATCAGCTCTTTTAAGATAACATAGAGCCTCCGCATTAGGTTTTCGCCCATGGAATGTTACAAAATCATATATTGATGGATCCTCTTTAAAAACCGCCTGATACTGTTTAATATTAATTCCTATTATATTAAGTTTAAAACTAATTTTTTTTTGTTGATCCTTGGCATCATTTAAAGCTTTTAAGATTAATGCGAGTTTGTCTTTTGTTCCTGCTCCAGGACTTCCGACATAAATTAACTTAATGATGTCAGATTGATTAGAGTCTAATCCATCAACTTTCCACTTTATATCTTCCTTATCAATGAGAGGAGGTATACATATCGTTTTGCATCCTTTATTCTTATAATAGTTTTGTAAAAAACTGCTAATAGCAATAATACCATCAAGCATTTTGTTTACATGTTTCATTCTATACCATGTATCAGCTTTTTTGATGGCAGTATGAAACGAAAAGCCTTTAGGATCATACCACTCGGTACAATCAGCATAAACTTTTATCCCCTTTTTGTGGCAATAACAGAGAATTCTCTTAGTTGATATTGAAGGATGATTATATAAGATAACGGCTTCTGTCTTTACATTATCTAAAACTCTTTTTAAAGGCTCGAAATCGATTAAGTATTTTAACCATTGCCACAATTCCTTTGGCTCTTCATAATAGTAAATATTAAAACCACCGAACTGTTCGCATGTTTCTAAAATATCCCGTTTTTCTTCTTTTCTACATCCGACAAAGATAACATCATAACCTAACTCACGTAGTGCCTTGCCATTACCAATTGTCCTATGTGCAGACGCGTCTTTATCAGGATAGCATGTATTACCGTAATAGACTATTGTTCCCTTATGATTCATAAAAACTATCAAAAATACTTAGTATTGGGTATATATTATTAGGAACGACTGTCGAATCGTTAACATTTGATAGCAGGATATAATACTGCAATACAAATAGAAATACTATAAACATAGAATTAAGAGCATTTTTTTTGTCCAATTTATAAAGCAAATAAGGAATAACCAATGCCATTATTGGGCAAAAGTAAACCGACAATCTGTAAAAAAAGTAATTAACGTATGAGGCATCAATCATCAGGATATACCATATAAACAAATTCTGATTAATGATAGATAGATCCTTGTATTTATTTCTATTCGTTATGAATAACAAAAAAAATAGATTGAATACAAGAAAGACACCTGATGACGTGGAAACATCACTCGAACTAGCCTCCTCTGCATATCTAGTTTCCGACCCAGATAAAAAAGAAATAGCAATAGGAAGCACCAAGAAAAAAATGGCTGCAACGGCAATCATTTTCTTATTAGACATTTTTATTCTCAACAGCCAATAAAATGGCAACAAAACTATAGCAGAGAAATGCATTAAGGTTGCCAATAAAATAAAAGCGCTATATTTTGCAAAAGAAACTCCAACATACCTTAGTGACATAAAGAAAAGACCAACTGCAAAAAACTGACGCACAATATTAAACGACATCGTATACGACGCAGGGAGCAGGACATATATCAATATTGCGAACAATGCAAACTCATTCTTTTTAAATAAGTAATTACATATTCCGACATTCGTAAAAAAGGCAGAGATTAAAAATAGAAAAATCGGGCTTAATGGCGTAATATTTACGATCATTTCCAATAAGGCATACAATGGCTCGGAAAAACCAAAAACAAAAACACCTGGCGTAAAGACTTCTATTGAATGTAAATAATTCTCATAGTCTGCTCCTAACCCTCCACGATAACCTGAGAAATAAACTAGAAAGAATAGGATTATAAACTCTAGTATCCTTTTCCTTTTTGCATTACTCTCATTCCGGTGAAGAATCAGCAGGGCAACAAGAAATGCGTGAAAGAGAATCCAATAAATCATATTTTATCTTTTCTCTTAGTTAATTACAATTCTTGGAAGATAAAATAAATTTCTGGCTGATTTGTCCGAAATCTGCGACTGGATTGTCCCAAAAGCGCATTTAAAACCAGCATCTTCAGCAATTCTCATCACTTTCTTTGAAACACTCGATCTTCTACCAAATGGATAAGCCAGATAATCTATTTGATGGCCAAGCAATGTCGTTAAATAAGCTTTTGACCCCATTAATTCTTCTTTTATGCAAGAACACCTCTTTAACATTGGATGTGTCAAAGTATGTGCGCCTATAGTACACAATTCGTCCTTATCAAGCTCCTTTAATTGAGTTTCAGACAACATCCCCTCTTTCCCAACGAAGCACTTTGCAATAAATAAAGTGAATGGAATAGACATTTCCTTAAGAATTGGATACGCATTTTTATAAAAATCAGCAGGTACATCATCAAAAGTTACTAATACAAACGGCTTGTTTTCTTTATTTTTAATAATGCTAAGGGCTTGCAAGGTGGAAACAAAACTTATGTCTCTATTTCTGAAATCTTCCAATGTTTTTCTAAATGTATCTATTCTGCAAAAGGACGAAGCATTGATTTCTGGAATTTCGTTCGTAATATGATGATACATCAGTACCGTCCCATCTATAATACTATTATGGGCACAATAATCCCAGTAGAGCTTATTCAAATAATACCGGAGTTGATCAAAAAGTTCTTCTAGTATGTTCATCTGAATATCTTTTTCATAACAGTTTTGGGAAAAACAGTAACCATATACTTAATCAGCAGTTTCAAATTAAAACCTTGTAAGAAATATGGAGTTAATTCCTTAGAATATTCTTTTTTTCGCCATTTTTTATTGGGTATTGTCGTGTCATATAAAAATATGCCATTCCCTTCTATATTAAATTTTATATTTAATTCGATTGGCCTCATGTTTAATGCAAAGGATTTTGATACTTGGTATGGTAATTTTAAGCAAGACAATATATATCGTTTGTTATTATGTGACTTGCGCATACCATATAAATCCAAAGACAACTCTTCACATGTTATACCAAGCCAATCATATATCAACTCGTTATTTGCAAAAATATCATATTTGACGAGTTTGTCCAGATCATTTAATCTATAATCGAAATCATTTTGTAGCAAATTTACCTGAACAATAGAATTATTATCCCCCCCATGTTCTCCAGCATCGCTGAAATTGGTCGTTAATGATATATTGGGAAATAGAACGTGCTTACCTGTATCTGCAACATAGGCATTAAAATACTTTGACCAGGCTCGCGTCCATTTTTTTATTCTTTCAGGCATATCAACATTCTGGATATCTTCCTCTGTATGGGTGTCCCGCCATGAAACGAAAGACTTCCACATATTTTCTGTCCAACACTGGCCCCAGGTTGAAACATCTTGCATTAAGAAAACATCATTTCCATCCTGAATATTAACAAATGGAACCCCTATTATTCCATTAGATTCATTCTTGTAGAGTGAAATCTCCGCAATTCTATTATCCTCACCGTATTTATCTACAACCTTTTCAGTATAAGAATAAAAATAAGGACTTACAAACAAATCATCCTCTAATAGGATAATTGCTTTAAAGTTTTTTGTAAGGTCACCACATTGATATATATGTTTTTTTAATCCAAGCCTTTCTTTTTCTATGTTGACATATTTCGTTCCATAGGGCCATTCAAACTTTTCTACATATTCATATAGATCTTCACAACCGCTAGCATCAATACTAATGATCAGGGGTATATCACCATGAGAGTATTTGGCTGCTAATAAAGAATTTAAAAGGCGTGATAAAGATTTTATACGATTATATCCAACAACAACAATCGCTATTTTATCTTTCTCTACAAAAGGTAACTTTATCATAATTTTATTCTCTCTAAAATTGTTTTTGTCATCATTCGAGGATTTGAAGCAAATGATTTAAAAAAATATACAACAGCCTTCATCCAATGTTTAGCCGAGACACCAGCAACGCACATCATCCAATAATGATAATACTTTAAATCGGGTCTTTTCTTGAATTTCTCTGAATACGTATTCAAAAAATAAGAATGAAACTTTATTGTTCTATTATAAACATCTTGATAATATGACGCACTTTCGCTCTGTCTAACACTACCATGGTTTATATAAACATTTACAAGCGATTCTGGGACATAATCTACTTTACATAACTGGCATGCCCGTGCACACATTTCCCAGTCGGAACCTATTCCTATCTCATCTGACGACTTCCAGCCTCCAAACTGCATAAAAAAATCTCGTCGAAACATCAACGTTGGTGTTCCTGAAACTATAGGTCTAGAAATAACTTCGTCCCCTACAAATCCTCTTAGTTGCGGGTTGTGAAGTCTTATAAACTCATTGCCTTTGGACATATCATAATAGCTCATCCAACAATACACGAAACCATAATCATCAGGGAGTCTTTCAATTAAATTGACTTGTTTCTCAATCTTCGCAGGCAGATAGTCATCGTCACTATCAAGAAAAGTAATATACTTTCCCTTAGAAACACTAACACCATGGTTGATTGTATCAACAATTGGCCAATTACTATCAAGTTTAATATACCTTAGCCGTGGGTCGTTAAAACCTGCAACGATTTCATCCGTATTATCTTCCGACGCTCCGTCAACGACTATATGCTCAATATTTTTATATGTTTGATTCAAGACGCTACTGATACATCTTTTTAATAGATTTCCACGGTTGCGCGTAATTGTTACAACTGAAACTAATGGGTAGTCCATATTATAAAACTTTAATCATTTTCAAATATTCTGGCCATTCGCCCATATCATGCCAGGAATCTTCGCTTACTGGGAAACACCCCACACGCCCTCCACGGGCCTTCACTTTTTCCATAAGATGTGTAATATGGAAGAATTGACCTTCGGGTATTTCTTCTATTAATTCTGGATTAAGAATATATACGCCAGAATTTACCATATAGGTATGTTCTGGTTTTTCCTTTAAGTCAACCATTAGACCATCTTCACCTGTTTCAATTACACCATAAGGTATTTTAAAACTCTTGACCATTGTTACAATAGTCATATCATTGTGATTGCTAACATGATAATCATAAACATCCCTGTAATCTTGATCGTTAATACTATCACAATTCGACACAAAGAATGGGGTACGAATTTTGCCTTTTAGAAGCGACACACTCCCTATAGTACCAAGCGGTTTGCCCTCCATAAAGAACTCAATATCATAGTGGTGCTCAAGCTGACTGAGATAGTATTTCATCATATCAGCCTTGTAGTTAACACTCATGTAGAACTTATGGCACCCTATTGCTTCAAATTGATCCATTATGATTTCGAGGATTGTCTTATCACCTACTGGCACTAGTGGCTTTGGGATGACATTCGTCAAAGGTTTTAAGCGTGTCCCCTTTCCGCCTGCCATTATCACAACAGGCAACTCAATTTTGTCGCGGTGTTGCTGCTCTGAATGTTTAAAAAAATCATCCCAGAAATAGACATCAACTAGGTCATTATTATCATCAAGAACAGGCATTATTTCTGCTCTTAGCCTCAGCATCCACTTCCTTATTGATTGTTGGTCGTCAGTTATTCTCGCATACTGTTTATCACTATTATTTACTAACAGGCCTATTGGCAATTCAAATGGTTTATTGGCGATAATAGCTCTTTGTAAATCGCCAATTGTAATTAGACCAACAAACTTTAAATTTTGAAAGACGAGTAAACTCTTTGATCTTTTCTCGTCCATTAATCTCATAGTTTGAAGTATCGTCTTTTCGGAGTCAACAATCTTTTGTTCAATCTTATCAGACAACATTTTAAGCACTAGTATAAGTGAACTAAATTCTTTTCTTCTTAAATCTTTCTGTATACTCAGCCTCGCTCATCTTAACCACCTTTGCAGGAATCTTATATCGAGTGAGTTTGTCTGCACAAAAATCTACAACAAGTTTCTTCAGCTCAGAGAGTTTTACCTCCTGATCATACAAAACCTTGGCTACTACCATCTGTCCCGTGATTGGATTGCTCTCGCCATAAACGATAACATCATTTACATGTGGCATCTGGAAAAGAACAGATTCAACTTCGCTAGGAAGCACTTTCTCTCCACCGACATTGATGATGTCACTATTACGACCCACAATCTTGATATAGCCATCTTTCTCCTCAACCATATCGCCAGTACGGAACCAACCGTCCTCGGTGAAACGCTCCATGCTTGAGTTCAGATAACCCATAATCTGGGTCTTACTGCGGAGCCAGAGTTCACCATCTATGATTTTATACTCCGTATTGGGGTCATCAATCTTCAGGAAGGTGCTAGTGCTGGAATAACTTGATGTGGTTGAAATACCGGTCTCACTCGTACCAAAAGTCTGCAAGAATTTAACGCTCGGGAAAGCTTCCTTCAGTTTGATAAGCAGACTCTCAGGCATAGGCTCTGTACCGTAAGTAATCATACGAACGGAAGAGAGGTCATAACGCTTATGGCACTCTGCAATAAGCATTAAGTTCAGGAACGTCGGAGATGCAGGTAACACAAAGACATGATACTTCTCAATAAGGTGTGCCACATGGTCTGGCTCGCGAGTCTCCGGGAACACCATCTGGACATTCATTGACAGGCAGTTAAGCAACGTATTCAAACCACCAATATGGTCGAACATCAAGAAAATAAGGAATACGATCTTCTTTCCACGTTTTCCCTGGTAAGTGTCAATAAGGTTATCCAGATTATGGATCATTGCCTTAGGCTTGCCCGTTGAACCACTGCTGAATAGAATAAGACCAGAATGGCCACCATCCTGCAGCTGTCGCACCAATTGGTGGGGTTCTTCGCTAACCTCTCTCTTGCTAGCCGTCCATTCTCCATCCTTAATGGTCACATACTGTGTGCAGCCAGCCGTATTGATACGGTCATCAATCTCTGCCTGTACTTTGGTGGTAATAGGCACAATGATGTTCCTATTCTCGTGCAGAGCAAAGAAGAGTGCAATGGATTCAAACGAATAGTCTGAAACTATGGCAACTACTTCGCCAGGCTTGAATGTGTTCTTTACTCGCTCGTAATCAGCACAGATGCGCTCATACAAAGCATTATAGGAGTATTCGTGCTCCTTGAAGATGACGGCATTCTGTTCGCCACCATCCTTAATCTTTTCTATTAGCCAATTCATAACGATAATTTAAACTACCCCTCCAAGGTAGATGGTTTGAGCGGTGATAAAATCGCTTTCAGGACGTAGGAAAAAGTCAATAACGTTCTTCACATCCTCAAATTTTCCAAATCTCTTAATGCACTGGTGGCTCAACAGGTCTTGCAACTTCTCTTCAGGGACATTCTTGATAAGGTCGGTATCTATGGGAGTCGGTCCTACAGCATTTACCGTAATACCACTTTCACCAATCTCATCAGCAAGAACACGAGTAAGCTGCTCTACAGCTGCTTTGGAGGCAGAATAAACCAACTCACCATGCAGATTGAGGGCTACTGCCACCGTTGAATAGTTCACAATGCGGCCAGTCTTTGCCTTTACCATATACTTAGCCACCTCACGGCACATCAGGAATGTGCCCATAAAGTTGGTATTGAATACCCTTTGTGCAGTAGAATAAGGAGTCAGCAGGAAATGGTTCATGGCCGCACAACCGGCATTGTTGATGAGCACATCAATATGCTTGTTTTCCTTATACACGTTGCGCACAAATGCCATCACGTCTTTCTCGCTGGAGACATCCAGATTAGTGTGGCTGTAGTTAGGATGCTCAAGGTCGGTATTGCGACGGCTGCATCCATACACCTTATCGCCCTCTGCCAGGTATTGTTCCGCTAAGTAGCGACCAATACCCTTGCGGGTACCTGTGATAATAATTACTCGGTTCATTGTTCCTCCCCTATACCAAGTTGACGGGAAATGTAATCACACAGGGAACCAATGGTTCTGAACGGGCTTAAGCGCAAAGACATAGCAGTTTCTGACGTAAGCGTAATCTCAACATCTTCATCAAGGAAAGCAGTTTCAATGTCCACAATAGTGTTTACAAGGCCCATAGAGTCCATGATTCTCGTGCGGCCTATCAAATGGGTATCCATGGTTAACTCTTCTGTGATACCTTGAGCTTCACAATAATTCTTGATTGTATTCATTACAATCTCATTAATTTGCTTTTTATCCATATTCGTTAAATTTTTAAATATTTATTATTCTAGCGGGGTTCCCTATAACAGTCAGGCCTTCACCTATATTTTTCATAACAACAGCGCCTGCTCCTATTACAGTATGTGCTCCAATTTCTAAACCTGGAAGAATAATAGCTCCAGTATTAATTGTTGACATTTCATTAATTCTTACCTTTCCACCTAAGAAACAATATGTATTTAAATGACAATAATCGTCTACTACCACATCGTGCCCTATAAGCGACATAGGCTGAATCGTCACATGGTTTCCAATTGTAACATCACAAGAAATCCGGACATCTTCACGTATAATACACCCAACACCTAACTTAGTATTTCTCCATATTGACGATGTTTTATGAACAAGATTAATAAACTGGCCCCCTTTTGAAAGAATAATGTCTACAAACTTCTTCTTAACATCAACATCCATTATCGCACAAATAAAAACATCGTTCTTATCAGGCATATAACACTCAACCTTACTTAAAATATCAGGATAGCCTTCCTGATCAACCTTCTCATAAAGATTATCAATAAAACCCTTTATTACATAATCTGTCCCATAACCTTTACATTCTAATGCCAGATTATATATTTCACGCCCATAGCTACCAGCGCCAATTATAACAAGATTCTTCATATTGTAAATTAAAAAAATCTAACACTACTAGGAATATTCACTACTCTATCCGCAAACCAGATGGTGTTCTTCAAACCGTCATTTTCACACTTCTCAAACATAGGCAAACGGTTCATCAGTTCCCAGATAGGACGTGTCATAACGCCATTATCATTTGTCTCAGTGAGGAAGTTAATTTGAGCCTTCTTATCCTTCATAATGACAACATTCAACCAATAGTTTGAGAAGGTATCATGAGAATCTACAAAGAACTCAATATCGGGAATGTTCTTGAAGAAAGCTTCATATTCAGCAGCAACTTGACGCTTGCTTGCAATGTACTTATCAAGGTTCTCTAATTGAGCGCAACCAAGGGCGGCATTGATATTTGGCATACGGTAGTTGTAACCAATATGGTCGTGACGGAATTCCCAGCGATGAGGGATCTTTGCCTGAGTGGTGATGTGCTTGGCATATGCGCCCAGTTCTTCATCATTGAAGAGCATCATACCACCACCACCAGTGGTGATAGTCTTGTTTCCATTGAAGCTGATAGCACCAATCTTACCAAATGTACCGGTGTGCTGACCTTTGTAGAGAGAACCTATGCTCTCTGCCGCATCTTCCACCAATTCAATGTGCCATTCTTTGCAAAGAGCAGCAATCTCCTCAATGCGAACAGGATGGCCAAAGGTATGCATGGGTACACAAGCCTTGATTCTGCGTCCTGTATTCTTGTTGTAGCAGGCATACTCATCTTCCTGGAAGGCGAAATCGTGGTTCTTGTCTAGCTCATTAATGCGAGAGTTTTTGCGAACCTCTGCATTCTTTTGAAGCCATTCCTTCATGGCATCCGGAGAAAGGCCCATGGTAGAACGGTCCACATCAAGAAATACTGGATATGCACCAATGTAGCTCAATGCATTACAAGTAGCAATGAAGGTCAAAGACTGGGTGAGAACCTCATCATCACGCTTTACACCCACGAGCATCAAAGCCATATGGAGCGCGTTAGTTCCACTGACACATACCACAGCACGTTTTGCGCCAGTGTATGCTGCCATATCATTCTCAAAACGGTCAACAAACTTGCCAACAGAGCTAACGAATGTGGTATCAATACACTCTTCAAGGTATTTCTTTTCGTTACCCACAAATACGGGAACAGCCAGAGGGGTAAACTCTTGGTTGCCATATACAGACTTAATGAAGTCAATTACTTTGTTGAATTCCATCTCTTTTCCAATTATAGTTCATCAGTACTTCATATTGTTTACTAAACAACTTAAATATTTACAAGGTAAAATCTTTATTTATAACTTTCAAAACATTTCACTCCCTTAATTTTATCAACAATAATATTCCGTTCCTTTGGAGTTAGACCTACTAGATACATCGAAATCATTGTAAAAATGGATGATAGCAACACTAAGCAAACTAATCTCAATATAGATTCATCCATTAATAGAATGATAGAAATAGGTACGATTAGAGATAATACTGTTACAAACAACGACTTAATAATTACTTCTGTAATAAACATTTTTATAGGCATCCCTATAAGCCGATGAATAATAGGAAGTTCCACCACAAGCCTAGCAATCACTGCGAGGCCACATACAATATAACAAGTATATGCAGGAAGTCCTCCTAAATATAGAATATATGATACAGGGAAAATAGCTATCATAATACCACTTAATTGAATCTGTAATTTTTTAATTTCGCCTGTAGCTAATATTGCTGTAGTTATTGGGGTTGAGAAAACGTCGAATAATGCTACAATAAGTGTTAGCCGTGTAAACAAAACGGTATATTCTGGAACATTTTTAAGCCATATTGATAATATGATAGGAGTTTCAAATAGCAAAGGGATAACGATTAGCATCATTAAATAATATGAATACTTTGCTCCTTTACATATTAGTTTATGTAAGTATACTCTGTCATCTCTTGCATAGGACTTGGTAATTTGGGGGTTAATCGCCATAATGAAACTGCTCGAAAACTGAGCGACTGCACTCTCTACTTGAGATGTAATACCTCGTGCGGCATTAACAGCAACCCCAAAGAAAAGATTCATCAAAACATTAATGCCTTGCCCTCTTAATACATAAGCTATTGATCCCATATAATTCCACCCTGCAAAACCACCCATTTCTTTTAATATGGCCTTATCAAATATGAATCTATATCTACATTCCGAAAACTTTATTGAGCAATATATAATATACAAAATGCAAGTGGATAAAGAAACCAACATGAGTAATGCGGAATAAAAGATAAGCTTATCCCATTGAGATATAATAACAATATAAACAATTCCTAATTTCAAACACACATCAATAATACTAATATAAGCATATGCAGACATTCTTTCATGAGCTATCAAAGAAGAGCTAAAAGGTGCGCTGACCAAACTAAAAAAAAATGTAGCGAGAGAAAACTGAAAAACCCAATTGGCGGCCATCCATCTATCCTCTGGTATATTCATCTTATAGTTTAGAAACCATAATCCAATAGTTTCGGCCAATATGATAACTAATAACGAGATTGCTACTTGAATATTGACGGATGATGAGAATATTCTTATTAATCTTTTCGAATCTCCATGACCAATCTCAAATGTCAGAAAACGACTGATTGTTGTTTGCATTGAGCCTGAAATCAGAGAAAACATTGAAACAAAACCGCCAACAACATTTTGGATTCCAAAATCTTCTACACCCAAAGTGTTGAGAACCACTCTACTCGTATAGAGGGTTATAGCCATGACCACAAGCATTCTAATATATAAGAATACTGTGTTCTTTGCTATCCGTTTACTATTTTCCAACTGATTCTCCATGTATGGAACATTTCAATGATTTTACAAATTGTGATATGTTCTTATAATGGACCTAAATCGTGCCTTTAGTAAATCTTTATATGAGAATTCTCTTTTTAGCAAATTAATAAGGTACAATGAACCATAGTGTGCGACAATATCTAGAAACTTCTTTTTTTGAGAAGAATTAAACTTTTCAAAGAGCATTCCAAACATCTCTTTATTCGCTGTACTAATCTGATTTGAGGACTTAACTGATGCGGATGTCGTATAGTCTGTTCTTATATATATGAGTCTACTTACCATTTCGAATTCAAAATAGTTAAACGCAGCCCATATCAGTACATACCAATCATGAGGTGTAATTCTTGATTTCATCTTGGGGAATCCTCCAATTTCAAGTATGGATTTCCTTGAATAACAAGTCCCAGATGGAGTTAGACCTCCCTTCAAAAAGCAAGCGGCTGCATTTTCTCCACAGAATGGTTGGTTCAACGACTGACCTCCCTCTTCAATTCTTGTTTGAAAGTCATACATCATACTATGTCCCCATATTATAAATCTCTTCGGATAATGACATTTCCTTATTTCCTCATCTAATATTGTAAGCGCATTCTCACATAATTTATCATCACTATGAATAAAAAGAACATACTCACCTGAAGCCTCTTGAAAACACACGTTATGATTAGCAAACAAATCTACAGTCTCGCTATTTGTTACAATCCTAACCTTTGGCATTTCTGCATAAGCAGATATAATATTTGCTGTTTCATCAGTTGACGCATTGTTAACGACTAAAATCTCGTACTCATCTTTGTAATCCTGATTAATAGCGCTCTCAATTGCCTTAGACACTGTCTTGGCATTATTATATGTTGGTATTGCAATTGTAAATAACATAATTTATACTGATTTTTTTCCTAAATTTAATCCACTCATCATAGCCTGGTCACTCCATAGATAATCCCACTCTCCAAAACGGCCGATCGTTTCTATGCCTATTGAGTAAAGATAGTCTCGAACAACTTTCCTGGCATCATAAATGGGTTCTGTGAAAATAATATTTGCATATTTTTCAAACCCAAGATGGGTAAACAAAATGTCTTCTTGTTTTATTATTCCAATCTCAACTAGTTTGCCTACTGTTCTGTTAAGGATTTCTTGCTCAGAGTATTCATCTTCTTTGCAATAAACCTCCATCTGTAGGCTGCTACAACCCTCTGGTGCATTATCTGGCGACTTCATTGAGGGTGAATAGACCCTTGACGCTAAATTATCTTCATCATAAATGTACCACCAGAGATATTGGGGTATTTCTTTAGTCTTCAACGCTATAGAAACATGATAGCCACAGGTAGCTTCAAGTTTTGACACAGCAACCTTTACCTCATTAGGTACATTATCCAACATGGGTATCAGCTCCGGTAAAGGTATAGATGAGAAAAGTCTCTCATAAGAATACACCTTTCCGTCCGTCGTTTTAACCTGACGTTCGCTAGTATTAATATGCTTTACTTCTGCATTATACCTAATATCCGCATCTTCTGCCATTATACTTAAGAAATGCTTATATCCTCCTGTTTTGGGATACCTCATCTCTTTAGCATAATAGGTTATTCTTTCGTCTTCTGCTTTGCTACCAGCTATCACTTCATCCAACGATGGTTGGTATATTCTTCTTCCTGCCCATTCTGTCCTTAGCTCGCTTGCCTCCTTCATCCAATACTTTCTAGTATAGACCATAGGAAAGTGTTCAGCAAAGTAATTACCGAATTGTAAACGGAGCCAATTTTCATAATTGTTTACTGTAGCCGTCGAAGCATCTGGGCGTTTCTTAAAGTCTTCTATAATAGCATTTTTCTCGTCATCATCAAGCACATATAGATTATTCTGAGCAGGATGCTTAATCCACTTTCCTTTGTAGATATTAGAAGGATTCGGCAAGTGTCGATATATTCCACCCTCTACTTGATCAAAGATATCATTGACTTCCTTAATTGTTGAAAATGACAAATGGACAAACCGATCAAATCTGAAGCCATCAATTTCAAAACTTGAACATAAACCACCATAGGTATTATCCTTTTCAAGTATAACACACTTTATACCCTTCTCTCTTAAAGTGTGTGATGCCCCCAAACCAGATATTCCTGCCCCCAATATCAGATATTCTACATGTTCTTTCATTGTACTTTCTTTAAATAGTCAGACAAATCCTTTAGTTCTTTTTTGATGTCAAAATCAACATGTTTGTTAGTTATCTGTTCGAATTTGGTCACAGAACACCTTAAATCCATCGCCTCATTCTGTCGATATGATTTTGCGCCGTAATTAACACGGGAACTACTATTGAGGAACGCCTTAGAGGTTTCTATTATTTCTTTCAAGGAAAAACTCTTTCCGCTTGCTACATTAACTATCTGCCCCAAACACTTTTCATGGTTTTCAAGCAGGAGTCCAATGCACTTAGAGAAAACGGAAGCTGATATAAAATCTCTTTTTTGTTCACAAGGAGTAACATCCAAATCCTCATTCTTGAGGAGTTGAGTTATCACATAAGGGATGAATTTTGATGTATTCTGATACTTACCAAAAAGGTTACCAGGTCTTACCACCATTGTAGGGAATCCATAGTTTGAGTGAAGCATCATTGTAGTGTTCACAGTCAATTGCTTAACCAGCGCATATGGGGAACTAGGCTGTTCTCTCATTGTTTCCACAAACGGAGAGCCTTCGCTTCCGTATTCCTCTGAACTTCCGAACTGTACAAACAACTTTAGCTTAGAGTCTTCTTTGAACCTTTCGTACAGATTTAGCAATACTTTCAAATTGGAGGCAATCATACCATCAAATAAGCTAAAATCACGTTCAGCTGTGACTATAGATGCTAGGTTAATGATAAAATCAGGCGTTTCGTATTCAACTGGAATCCGCTGTTCAACAAGATCCATCATGATGGTATCCACTTGGGGATTATTCTTGAAGAATGCTTCATCGATAAACTTATCAACAACCGTAACATGGTAACGTTTGGAAAGAAACTCAACAAGATTCTTTCCAATAAAGCCAGAACCACCAATAAGGAATACCGTTTCCATTATGCCCCAATGAATCTATTTATTTCGTCTATGCAGAGATTATATACGTCTTCTGTCTTGTATCTCTTATACCAGTCAGCTACCAAAGCCATGGTTTGCTTCATATTTAATGTGGGTTTCCAGCCCAAACGAGTCTTGGCCTTCTCAATATTCAGCATCAGAAGGTTGGCTTCGTGCAAGGCGTTCGGATCTGAAATATCTTTCAGCTCTCCCTGACCATAGTTATTAACCAACTCAGTGGCCACTTCCCATACGGTAGAGATAGACTCAGATTCCGGTCCAAAGTTCCAACCCTCACAATACTCTGTAGGATGCTCCCACATATTCTGAGCAAGCAGCATGTAACCACTCAACGGTTCCAGCACATGCTCCCAAGGACGTACGGCTTTAGGGCTACGAATATCAATAGGTTTCCCTGCTTCCAAGGCACGAATGCAGTCAGGAATAATACGGTCTTTGGCCCAGTCACCACCACCAATGACATTACCAGCACGAACACTGGCAAGACTAACGTGATGCTTCTTCCCGTAATCCTCAGGATTAAAGAAACTCCTACGCCAGCTTTGGATGGCAATCTCGCAAGCACCTTTTGAAGAGCTATAGGGATCGTAACCGCCAAAGGGGTCATCTTCTTTATAACCTCTCATCTGCTCCTTGTTGTCATAGCACTTGTCGGTAGTAATCATCACACCCACCTTCACGCTATCCGTTGCACGAATAGCCTCCATAATGTTGATGGTTCCCATCACATTGGTTTGGTAGGTATCTACGGGTATTTCGTAGCTGAGACGCACCAGAGGTTGTGCAGCAAGGTGGAAGACTATCTCCGGCTGATACTGCTTGAAGATTTCCTTCATTTTCTCTCCGTCACGAATGTCTGCACGGATATCTGCTTTTATCATCTTACCAATGCCAGAAAGGACAAAGTTGTCTTTCTCGCTATAGGGTTCCAGACCAACGCCTACCACCTCTGCACCCAGTTCGTGGAGCCAGATGGAGAGCCATGAGCCTTTGAAACCAGTGTGGCCGGTTACAAGTACTTTCTTGCCTTTATAGAAATTATTGAAAACGTCAATATTCATATTATTTGGCATGTTGTTTACAGAACTCAGAAATGCACTTAATCATCCACTGGTTCATCTCCTTGGTCATGCCAGGGAATACACCAATCCAGAAGCCGTTGGTCATCACAAAGTCGGTATTCTTCAGTTCGCCAACAATGCGGTAGCCCTCACCGGTCTGGCGCATCTCATCAAAGCAAGGATGCTTAGTCAAGTTGCCGGCAAAGAGATTACGTGTCTGAATCTTGTTCTGCTCCAGATAGCCAGTCAGTTCATTACGAGTAAAGCCAGCATCCTCTTTCACGGCAATCAAGAAACCGAACCAAGAAGGATTGCTATTAGCCTCAGCCACCGGCAGAATCAGTCCAGGGACATCTTTCAGACCATCGTACAACATCTGATAGTTAGCACGACGGGCTGCCACAATTTGATCCAATTTATCCAACTGAGCGCATCCTACTGCTGCCTGCATATCAGTAATCTTCAGATTGAAACCAAAATGACTGTATACATACTTGTGGTCGTAGCCCTGAGGCAGTTCACCAAACTGACCAGTAAAACGCATACGGCAGGTGTTATCTACACCTGAAGCGCACCAACAGTCACGTCCCCAGTCACGGAATGAGAGCGTAATCTTATTCAACAACGGGTCGTTGGTATAAACGGCACCACCCTCGCCCATGGTCATATGATGAGGAGGATAGAAGCTGCTGGTACCAATGTGACCCCAAGTACCAGTCTTCTTGGTTACACCATCAATAGTATATTCAGAGCCTAAAGCATCACAGTTATCTTCAATGAGCCAGAGGTTATGCTTCTCACAGAAAGCCAGTACAGCTTTCAGGTTAAAAGGGTTACCCAACGAATGAGCCATCATCACAGCCTTGGTCTTGGGGCTGTAAGCTGCCTCCAACTGGTTTACATCAATATCAAATCCAGGGAGTGTCACATCCACAAACACAGGGATGGCACCATACTGGATAATGGGTGTTACCGTGGTGGGGAATCCTGCTGCTACAGTAATAACCTCATCTCCCTTTTTGATTCTACGGTCACCCAACTTATGTGAGGTAAGCGTATAGAATGCCAGCAGGTTGGCACTAGAACCCGAGTTGGTGACTGCACAGAATTTCACACCCAACCAATCGGCCAAACGACGCTCAAACTTGTGCGTCCAAGGGCCTTGAGTCAGCCAAAAATCCAATGATGAATCAACAAGATTCACCATTTCTGAATCGTCGAAATAACGGCCTCCGTAATGGACAAATGATTTACCTGGTTCAAACTCCTTCTTCTGTGCATGAACCTCTTTATAATACTCTCGCGTCAGCTCTAAAATTTGAACTTTTATTTCTTCTTTCTTAGACATACATTTTTTATTTTTATTTACTATAGTCTGGAACATTTGGAATCACACTATCCCACTTCTTCCATGGTGCTTTATTATCCTTTAAAAGGTTCTCTAACAATGCTTTTTCACGTATATTATCCATACACTGCCAGAAACCTTCGTGTATGTATGACATCAACTCCCCCTTGCCAGCAAGTGTTTCGAGCGGCTTACGTTCAAAAACACAATTATCACCATCAAGCAACTTAAAAACAGACGGTTCCAATACCATATATCCGGCATTGATAGGTGCTCCATCATTCGCATTCTTCTCACGGAAAGCTTTTACGGCGTTATCGCCTCCAATATCAAGCACACCTTTTTCCTGAGCCATTTTTACAGCGGTTAATGTTGCGGCCTTGCCATGGCTTTTGTGAAACTCCAGTAGTTTATTTATATCCACGTCGCATACACCATCACCGTATGTCATCATAAATGTCTCGTTGCCAACATACTCCTGAACTCTTTTTATACGGCCTCCGGTCATAGTATTGTAACCAGTATCCACTACTGTTACTTTCCATGGTTCAAGGCGGCTATGATGAACTGTCATATTATTTTTTCCATCGCGGAAATCAAAACTTACATCACTATAATGTAGGAAATAGTTTGCAAACCACTCCTTGATGTATTCCTGTTTATATCCTGCACAAACGATGAATTCATTATGACCATAATGGGCATATTCTTTCATAATATGCCACAGAATGGGCATACCGCCAATCTCAATCATTGGCTTGGGTTTAAACACGGACTCTTCTGATATGCGGGAGCCAAAACCACCTGCTAAGAGAACGACTTTCATATATTTACATTTTTTGATCCAAATTCTTTCCTTTTTCTTCGTGTTCAAAATTGGGTATGAACTCCTTGATAGCATCAACCACCTGAGCTTTTGTGAAGTCATCTTTAGCAAAGATTCCTTCCAATTTCTCAAAAAAACTTTTCACCTCATCCATTTTGTGGCGGGTCGTTTGTTCTACTACGCCAAGAGCTTGGAATCTCTGCATATCAACCTTCTCCTCCGGCACATAAAACTCCTCGTAAGCCTTTTCTCCTGTGGTGTCTGAGCCAAAATAAACTACAGGATAGGTTTCACTATCATACCCCATTTGAGAAGCATATGAGATTGCTTCTGCATCATTGGCGCATTGCTTCTTCTCAAAGCCTTCTGCTATCACAAACTCATCACATATAGCTGAGAATGTCAGCATCTGGTCTTCGCCCAGTTTCGGGAAGAAAACTTCGCCACCTTTACCAAGGATGCAAGCGAGCATACAAATCTGACCGCTTTCCTCAGGACTCACAAAGTAACGCTTAACATCCGAAGGTGCGACCAACGGTTGCTTCTTCTGCAGGCGGTGAATCCAACCGTCAGGAAGAGATCCGTTCGAGAATGCAACATTAGCAAAGCGAGCGGTAGTGACCTTAAAGTACTTATTATAAGCCATCACCAGATCTTCCATAATGCGCTTACTGGCGCCCATGATGTTTACAGGATTTGCCGCCTTATCAGTACTTACACAGAAGAAGTGCTTAGGTGGATAGTCTGACAACAAGTCCATTAGTTTCTTAGCCTTTATGTCGTTATTTTCAATGAGAGCTTGAACGCTATAGCGGTCTTTTTCTGAACGCACATGTTTATGTGCACTGAAGTTTGCTACAATATCAAAGCCTTTCTCCTCACGGAAGATGCGCTCAAAAATAGGATCGGCAAAGTTCAACGTATAACAGCGAAACTCATCAGGTATATAAAGGCCGCTTGTAGAGCGAATATCGCGCACTAGTTCTGCTAGTCCGTTTTCGTTGAGGTCAACAACCACAACAGATGCTGGCTCAAACCGCAATACTGCCTTTATGAAACTGGACCCAATGGAACCAGCACCACCTATTACACAGACCTTCTTTCCTTTTATCTCACATGTTAGAGTCTCAGCATTAGCCTTAATATCAGGCTCAAACATGCTACTCGGACGGAAGGTCACGCTATCGGAAATGAATTTATCTAAGTTGAACATATTTACACAAGATTAGGAATACCGTTGAGCTCGTTCTGAATGTACTGGAGGCTGGCAATCTTTTCTTTAGTTTCCTCCAGATTCAGGATTCTTGTATTATTTGAATTGAACTCCTCAATCAATGCACGTTTGGTGTCACCCTCCTTGAAGTACTTGTCGTAGTTCAAATCACGGTTGTCAGCGGGTACAGCATAGAAGTTACCCATATCAATAGCCTTAGCAGCCTCTTCCTTGGTCAGCAGAGTCTCATACATCTTCTCACCGTGGCGGATTCCAATCACCTTGATTTCAGGTTCAGTACCCTCTGGTGCTTGATGCTTGAAGAGGTCTCGAACAGCTTCTGCCTGAGTCTGGATGGTGCAGGCAGGAGCCTTCTGTACTAGGATGTCACCATTCTTACCGTTCTCAAAGGCAAAGAGAACCAAATCTACAGCCTCTTCCAGCGACATAATGAAACGTGTCATAGAAGGCTCTGTGATAGTGATGGGATTGCCCTTGCGAATCTGGTCAATCCACAGAGGGATTACACTACCACGACTGCACATCACATTTCCATAGCGGGTACAGCAAATCTTGGTGTCTCCACTCAGACGGCTCTTAGCCACAGCAATTTTCTCCTCAATAGCCTTGGTGATACCCATCGCATTGATAGGATAAGCAGCCTTATCTGTTGAGAGGCAGATGACACACCTAACACCAGCGTCAATAGCTGCATCCAGCGTATTGTCCGTACCAATTACATTGGTCTTGACAGCTTCCATAGGGAAGAACTCACAGCTGGGCACCTGCTTCAATGCGGCAGCATGAAACACATAGTCAACACCTTTCATAGCATACTTCAGTGTGCTCTTGTTGCGAACGTCACCAATGTAGAACTTAATCTTATTGGCTACTTCCGGCATACGAGCCTGGAAGTCGTGACGCATATCATCTTGCTTCTTCTCGTCGCGAGAGAAAATGCGGATCTCACCTATATCAGTTTTTAAAAAGCGGTTAAGCACTGCGTTACCGAATGATCCTGTGCCTCCGGTAATCAATAATGTTTTATTTGCAAATACACTCATAATTAAAAATTTTATCCCTGCATTATAGCCGTCCCTTATCAAGGGACTCTAAATTTCTTTAAATAAGCTCATTGTATCTATTGTTAAATTATTATCGTTTTTACTTAACCGGCTTAAAGTAAGTGTCGGGTTTATTGGGATTGAATATCTCGTTACAATACATTACTGTGACGAGGTTTTCTGTCTCACTTAGGTTGATGATGTTGTGGGTATAACCAGGCAACATATGAATGCACTGGATTTTGTCACCACTCACCTCAAATTCAATGATTTCATCTGTACCCAGTTTACGTTCCTGAATCAAGCCATGACCGGCTACCACAATGAAGAACTCCCACTTGGTGTTATGCCAGTGTTGTCCCTTGGTAATGCCAGGTTTTGATATGTTAATACTCACCTGACCAGCATTCTGGGTATGAACCAACTCTGTAAATGAACCGCGCTCATCTACATTCATCTTCAAAGGGAAAGCAACTTTTTCCTTGGGCAGGTAGCTCAGATATGTGCTATACAACTTCTTTGCAAAGCTATTCTCTGGTATCTCTGGTATCATCAGGGTCTTGGGCTGCTCAGCGAACCCTTCAAGAGTTCTACAATCTCGCCCAAAGTTGCTTTGTGGGTTGTTGGCACATAACAGTAACGTCCTTGAGATTTCTCCACGTTGGTCGAAATGACAGAAGGAGTCGGTATGACTTCAAGTCCATCGAACTCACAATGATGTTCTTCACCTTTGAGACAGGCAATCATTTCATCGACAAGGTCATCAATATAGAGTAGTTCCAACTCTACACTAGGGTCGTTGACTGTATATGGCAGGTCGTTAGCAAAGGCATTGCAGAATGTTGCCACTGCACTATTATAGTTAGGGCGACACCACTTACCAAAGAGGTTCGGGAAACGGTAAATAAACATTCTTGCACCAGTCTCTTTGCTGTACTCCAAGAACAAGTCTTCGCCAGCCTTCTTACTACGACCATATTCGCTGTTACCAAAACGTCCAGTAAGAGAAGCTTGTTGTGAGCTTGAAAGCATCACAGGGCAAGTATTACCATGTTTCTTCAACGTGTCTAGCAAAGTCGATGCAAAACCAAAGTTGCCCTGCATGAACTCTTCCTGATTCTGAGGACGGTTAACTCCAGCCAGATTGAACACGAAGTCTGCATTCTTGCAGTATTCGTCCAGTTGCTCAGGAGTTGAGTCCAAGTCATATTCATACACGGCTTCCACTGTCACGTCACCATAGCAACATGCCTTACCGTCTTTAATATTATTCAGCTGTGCGCACAGGTTCTTACCTACGAACCCTTTGGCACCTGTAACAAGTATTCGCATCAGAACTTCCTCCAAACCATTTTGTTAACGATGCCAACGTAGCTTTGGATAATCTTTACCACCTTGGTAGAGACATTCTCCTCGATATAGTCAGGAACAGGAATGCCGTAGTCACCATTCTGGCTCAATGTCACTGCCGTATCTACAGCTTGGAGCAATGATTTTTCGTCAATACCTGCGATGATGAAGCAAGCCTTATCGATAGCTTCTGGACGCTCTGTAGAGGTACGAATGCAGATGGCTGGGAATGGATGACCTACAGATGTGAAGAAACTGCTCTCTTCAGGCAAAGTTCCCGAGTCAGAAACCACGGCAAAGGCATTCATCTGCAGACAGTTGTAATCGTGGAATCCAAGAGGTTCGTGCTGAATGACACGACTGTCGAGTTTAAAGCCAGACAGCTCCAAACGTTTACGGCTACGTGGGTGACAGCTATAAAGGATTGGCATGTCATACTTTTCTGCCATCTTATTGATAGCAGTGAAGAGACTCATAAAGTTCTTCTCCGTATCGATATTCTCTTCACGGTGTGCAGAGAGCAGGATGTACTTGCCCTTCTCCAAGCCCAGACGCTTGTGGATATCGCTGGCTTCAATCTCAGCAAGGTTCTGATGCAGCACCTCGGCCATAGGACTGCCAGTCACATAAGTACGCTCCTTAGGCAGACCACAGTCAGCCAGATAGCGGCGTGCATGCTCAGAGTACGCCATGTTCACATCACTGATGATATCGACGATCCTGCGGTTCGTCTCTTCTGGCAGGCACTCATCCTTGCAGCGGTTACCTGCCTCCATGTGGAAGATGGGAATATGCAGGCGCTTGGCACCAATCACGCTCAGGCAACTATTGGTATCACCAAGTACCAAAACTGCGTCTGGCTTGGTCTCAACCATCACCTTATATGACTTGTCGATGATGTTACCCATCGTACTACCGAGGTCATCACCCACAGCTTCCATATAGATATCAGGATCAGCCAGCTTCAAATCCTTGAAGAACACCCCATTGAGGTTGTAGTCATAGTTCTGCCCAGTATGTGCCAGCAGACAGTCAAAGTACTGACGGCACTTGTTAATCACTGCCGCCAAACGGATAATCTCCGGGCGCGTACCAACAATTATCAGAAGCTTCAGCTTCCCATTCTCTTTAAATTTTGCCATTATATACTAATATTGGGAAAACTGATAAGGAGCTGCAATAATGATGGAGTTGCTCTCTTATAACCATGCTTACTGTAACTCGCTTATCAGTTAATTCTATTCTACTTTCGGTTAATCCCGCCCGGATTAACTGAAAATGGGGGAGGAAGATGGGGGAGAGATCCCTCGACTGTGCTCGGGATGACAGGGGAGAGGGAGGATGTTTGATGGAAGATGTGATATGGATGATGTGGGCGAATGTAGGTTCAGAAGAGGGCGGGGAGGGAGATTTGATTAGGTTTTTAGAAAAAGTGGCGGCAGAATTTGGAAATATGGAGAATATTATGTACCTTCGCAAGCGGTAACTACTAATCATCGGTGCATTTGGATACCAGTCATCTATGAAGTGTATTGCCGGATATAGGATTTCAAGGCTCGCTCTGTTCGCAAGGATGGGGTGACCCCGTGTGATGGATGATGGAAGATGTATGATGGAGGATGGAAGAATAGGTGGCATTTAAAAAATAATAAAAGATATTGAATTATTTTGATGGTATTGATTTAATGCCTATATTTGCAAGTTAAAAGAGGTAAGATATGGAGTATCAGTATCATATTTTTAGCCCGTATAGGGTTTGTCCATTGGGAGCGCATGTGGATCATCAGCATGGGTTGGTGACGGGATTTGCGATTGATAAAGGCGTGGACCTATACTTCGATGTAAGAAGTAAGATGGATGATGGAAGAGGTGAGAGCCTCGTTGTGTTGGACAGTGAGACTTTCACGGGCCATGTAGAGTTTGACATTGCTACGCCGGCACTGGTGAAGCAGGGGGATTGGGGCGATTATGCACGTGGCGCCAAGTTCGCCCTGCAAAAGCGCTTCAAGCTCCAAAAGGGTATTACAGGAACCATCAAAGGCTCCATCCCCGTGGGCGGTCTCAGTAGTAGCGCAGCTGTGTTGATAGCCTATGTGATGGCGTTTGCCAAAGCGAATGGTATCCAGCTGGAGGCTTTTGAGGTGATGAAGATTGCTTCGGAGGCAGAACGTGAGTATATCGGGCTGAACAACGGCCTGCTTGACCAGGCTTGTATCGCACTGGGTAAGAAAGACCATCTGCTGATGCTGGATTGCGAGAGTAATGAGTATCGCTTGATACCCAAAGCTGCCAACATGCCAGACTTTGAACTCGGAATCTTCTTTTCAGGATTAACCCGTAGCCTGATGGGCAGTGACTATAATCTGAGAGTGGCTGAGTGTAAGACTGCTGCTTGGTTGGTGCAGGCGTATGAGAATATACCACTAAAGGAGCAGAATAAGACCTTCTTGAGGGATGTGAGCGAGAATATGTTTAAGATACATCGTGATAAGATGCCGCCGAGGTTTGCACGCAGAGCGGAGCATTTTTTCTCAGAGCATAAGCGCGTAAGAGAGGGTATCACAGCTTGGGAAACAGGAAATCTGGAGTGGTTTGGCAGCCTGTCAAAGGCATCATGTGAGAGTTCTATACATAATTATGAGTGTGGAAGTCCGGAATTGATTGCCATCTATAACGCTATGCTGACTACGGATGGCATCTATGGAGGTAGGTTCAGCGGTGCAGGATTCAAAGGGGCATGCATAGCCCTCGTTGATCCAGCAAAGAAGGAGCAGGTTGAGAAAGAAATAACAGAAAAGTACTTGGAGCAGTTTCCACAGTATAAGAACTCGTTCAAGGTGTATTTCTGTAAGAGTGATGATGGAGCAAGGTTCATATAAAGGTAAAAAGGTAAAAGAGTAAAAAGGTAAAACGTGAAAAATATAGTTATAGCTGCTGGATATGCAACGAGGCTTGGTGAGTTGACAAGGAACTTCCCGAAGCCATTGCTGAAGATTGGAGAGAATACTATCTTGGGAAGAATGTTGGATGATATCGATAGGATTCCTGAGATAGATGAGCATATTATTATCTCAAATCATCGCTTCGCTCCCATTTTCGATAAATGGAAGATGGAATATGGAAGATGGAAGAAGCCGATTACCATTGTGGATGATGGGACAGAGACCAACGAAACTCGTCTGGGGGCTGTGTGCGATTTGCTGTTTGCGATGGATAAGCTCCACATCGATGATGATATGTTGGTTGTGGCAGCAGATAACTTGCTGTTCTTCTCGTTCCAAGAGTTCGTGGACTTTGCTCGTGCCAAAGGCACATCGTGTATCATGTGCCATGAGCAGCCGTCGGTAGAGAAACTTCAGCGCACGGGTGTAGTGGAACTGGATGCCAACAACAAGGTGTTAGGCATGGAAGAGAAACCACAGGTACCAAAGAGTCACTGGGCTGTGCCGCCATTTTATATCTATCTGAGGAAGGATTTGGACCTTGTTCGCCACTCGGTGGAGAATGGGTGTGGTAAGGATGCTCCAGGCAATCTTGCTCACTATATGGTGGAGCATACCATCATGCATGCTTGGCCTATGAGTGCAGGAAGGTTCGATATAGGGTCGTTAGATACCTATTACGAAGCTGTCAAGCGCTTCGGATGATTTCATTCATTTTCTCTGGCGCAGAGAAAACGAACCAAAAGAGACATTCCCCCAACCAAGGCCTTCCCCCAAGGGAAGGATGCAATTGACTATGAGGGAAACCCTCTTCGTCAAAGTTTTGGTATGATTCACAAAGCTTTCGCCCTGAAGGGTGAATCATGATTATTAAATTCTATAAACTTATTATATGATGAAAATTGCAGTTGCAGGAACAGGTTACGTTGGCATGAGTATAGCGACACTGCTTGCTCAGCATAATCACGTGACGGCTGTTGACGTGATTCCTGAGAAGGTGGAGAAGATTAATAAGAGAATCTCGCCTATTCAGGATGAGTATATTGAGAAGTATTTGGCAGAGAAGGAGCTTGACTTGACGGCTACGTTGGATGGTAAGGCTGCCTATAAGGATGCAGACTTTGTGGTGATTGCGGCTCCGACGAATTATGATCCGCAGAAGAACTTCTTTGATACGCACCATATCGAGGATGTGATTGACCTCGTGCTGAGTGTGAATCCGGATGCCGTGATGGTGATTAAGAGTACCATCCCAGTGGGATATTGCCGTTCGCTGTATGTAAAGTATGCGCTGAAGTTCTTGACTGATCCTGCGTTGAAGGGAAAGAAGTTTAACCTACTGTTCTCGCCAGAGTTTCTGCGTGAGAGCAAGGCACTGTATGATAACCTTTATCCCTCTCGCATTATCGTGGGCTATCCAAAGATTCTACCTGCGGACAGAAACAGAAAGTGGGATGAGGAGAATGCAGCCATCACGGCTATCGGTAATCCAGAGGCAGAGGAGAAGGCAAAGACTTTTGCTGGACTGCTACAGGAAGGTGCCATCAAAGAGAATATCGACACCTTGTTTATGGGTATGACTGAGGCAGAGGCCGTCAAACTGTTTGCCAATACCTATCTGGCTTTGCGCGTGAGCTATTTCAATGAGTTGGATACGTATGCAGAGGTGAAGGGATTGGACAGTCAGGCTATCATATCGGGCGTAGGTCTGGACCCTCGTATCGGAACGCATTATAATAATCCTTCGTTTGGATATGGTGGCTACTGTCTGCCTAAGGATACCAAGCAGTTGCTGGCCAACTATGCTGATGTGCCACAGACGATGATGACGGCCATTGTGGAGAGTAATCGTACTCGTAAGGACTTTATCGCTGACGAGGTGCTGCGCAAGGCTGGTTACTATACGGCTAACAGTGACTGGAGTGAGAGCGCAGAGAAGGATGTGACCATCGGTGTATTCCGTCTGACGATGAAATCTAATTCTGATAACTTCCGTCAGAGTGCCATCCAGGGCATCATGAAGCGTGTAAAGGCCAAGGGTGCTAATATCATCATCTATGAGCCGACACTAAGGGATGGTGAGACATTCTTTGGTTCGAAGATCGTGAACAACCTCGATGAGTTCAAGAAACAGAGCGATGCTATTATTGCTAATCGCTACGACGAGGCATTGGATGATGTTCAGGAGAAGGTTTATACAAGAGACATTTTTAAGAGAGACTAATTGAAAATGAGAAAATGAAATAATGAAAAAATGAAGACCATATTAGTTACAGGAAGTGCTGGGTTTATTGGGTCGAACCTCGTATTGCGTCTTTTTAAAGAGATGCATGAAGGAACAATTGTTGGACTGGATAACTTGAATGATTACTATGACCCGACACTGAAAGATTATCGACTCAGTGTGATTGAGAAGGCTAAACCTGCGGGAATTGAATATGAGTTCGTCAAGGGTGACTTGGCTGACAAGACATTGATTGATGGACTGTTCGAGAAGTACCACTTTGACGTGGTGGTGAATCTGGCTGCACAGGCTGGTGTGCGCTATAGCATCACCAATCCTGATGCCTATATTCAGAGTAATATGATAGGCTTCTATAATATATTGGAGGCTTGTCGGCATTATCCTGTTGAACATCTGGTATATGCTTCGTCCAGCTCTGTATATGGTGGCAACAAGAAGGTGCCATTCTCGACGGATGACCGTGTGGATAATCCTGTTAGCTTGTATGCAGCTACCAAAAAGAGCAATGAGCTGTTTGCCCACTGCTATTCAAAGTTATATGACATCCCAACCACTGGTTTGCGCTTCTTCACTGTTTATGGCCCTGCTGGTCGTCCTGATATGGCGTACTTCGGCTTTACCAACAAACTGCTGAAGGGTGAGACCTTCCAGATATTCAACTATGGCAACTGTCGTCGTGACTTCACTTACGTTGATGACATCGTAGAAGGCGTATATCGTGTGATGCAGAAAGCTCCAGAGCGTAAAAAAGGTGAAGATGGCCTGCCCATCCCACCATATGCAGTGTATAACATCGGTGGTGGTCAGCCAGAGAACCTGTTAGACTTCGTGAATATCCTGCAAGAAGAGCTGGTCCGTGCCGGAGTTCTTCCCGCAGACTTCGACTTTGAGGCTCATAAAAAGCTTGTCCCCATGCAGCCCGGTGATGTGCCCACGACGTATGCTGATGCCACCGCCCTTGAACGTGACTTCGGGTTTACGCCAAAGATCACGTTGAGAGAGGGATTGAGAAAATTCGCAGAGTGGTACGCATCCTTTTATATGTCAAAGGACTAAGGTCAAATGTCAAAGGCGAATTGTTGATTTCCTTAAGTGATACACAGACAAGTCGGTCATGGAACTATTGGTTTGAGAGAGCAACTTCCAATGGTGATATGGCCGCTTGTCGGTTATAAGAAACAGTGAAGGTGAAGAAATGTTTGAAATAGACAAGTATATTGGACGGGTAGTCTGTAAGAGGGAAATATCAATTGTTATTGGAAACAATGATGATGAGTTGCTTCTGTTTTGCTCTTATGATATAGTAGAGCAAGAGATGCAAGATTATGCGGCTCTGAAGGATGAAGAATATGTGGAGTTCCTTGATGAGGGGGGAAAGTTCAAACTTAGATATGAGGTAAAGAAAGTAGAATTTTCCAATTCTCTCATTTCCACGCTGGGGAAGGATACAGAAGCCAGACTGATTCCTCTTCATCAAGAAAGGGATGTGGATATATTGAAACCGCTGCTTCCACAAAGAAATACAGCTTCATTCGTGAGAGTATTTCAAAATGAGAAAAAGAAGCAGGCTATTGGCATTATAGCAGATGGTGGCGCAATCGTAGAAAAGATTAAGGAATTCTCAATAGAACGTCTGGGATTTGATATAACATCTGTTGTCGAATATGTCGGAGATACGGTTGTTATTTGCTATAATCCAATATTTAAGAGCATAGATTTTAGAGAAGATGGTAGAAAAGGAGGACTATATTTTAGGGTAAACTATTGGAATGGATGTCGAGAACAGTTGGTCGTCAATATTTCAGGAAAAGAAAGGGACGGCGCTATTATATGGAATAAATCCTTTAAGACAATAGAGGGAATGTTTCTTTCGCATTTTGATTTTACTAATTGTCCACTACTTGACATTGAGGTTAGATCTCTTGATGGTGAAATTGTGGACTTCTATAAGGACGTGGCGTTTATTTACTCGATTTCCGTGAATATCGGAATGAAAGGATAGTGATATTGTTATGAGTACATCAACGAGAGCTTCATTAACGGCAGGTGCACCTATTGTCAGTGCTACGACGTTTGGGTTTGAATTTGCTGGCAATTATGCATTCTATGATAGGAATGCTAATACTGCAATAAAACCAGAATACTATAAGCATATTCTGGCGGGTGCAAAGAAAATTGTTATATGGGATCCTCATTTTATGGAGAATGAAGATGGAAAATTGTTTGAGTCTGTAAATCAGAATGATGTCGAAATTGTAATTTTAACTGTATGTACTAATATTTATCAAGTACAGCAGGAAGAACCAGAGGTTCATAAATTAAGGGATAACATCAAGAATGCTCTTAGGAAAGCTGGCGTTAATCGATTCAGTGGGTATGTATATGCGTTTAAGCATCACAAAGTCAAAGATGGAATGGGATATAGAATTTATCAATGCCATGATAGATTTTGGATGATTGATGATAAAGACTTATATATTGTGGGTGCATCTATGAACAATCAACTGGCTTCTGAGTGGAATTTCGGCATCATGAAGATTGAAAAATCGGTGAATCCAGATATTTTTAAACTAGTTGATAATAAATATACAGCATTGTTGGGTAAGTTTTCAGCTACACATAATGGTTGGAGAGCACAAATAAGGCCATGAATTTAAAATCATATAAATATAAGCTATATGCTTCTCGGACAGAATCGAACCTCAGAGGTGAGCTGGATTTGATTAGGGCAATCTCTGATTATAAGAGAGATGGTAGTATCATGGGTATTAGCGATGCTAGTATCCAAGAACTTGTTAACTATATCCTGGAGTTCCGCCCGGACAGGAATCAGATGCAAACAGAAGAAATCAAACGGCGATTTAATGTCCAAGACTACGATGAATGTCATCTGATACTTGATGTCGTTTACTATCTTGTAGGAAGAATTTGGAGTGAGGATGAATCGAAGCATACGATTAAGGAATTTGCCTTCTCAGAGGATAATATGTGGCATGGTTTTTATCTGGGGTTTTCAATGAATCATGAAAAGATGACGGAATTGGTCAATCAAATAGATGCTTCTGATGAATTGTTCTTGCTGCGATGTAGGTCGATGACGGTCGATCGAGATCAGTTCGTTACTTTTTGTAGGCAAGAACTTGGTGATAATCATACGAATGATGAGATTATTAGTAAAATCAGCCATTATAATAATGGATCCTATATAGAATTGCCTCCAGGAGTGTCGACGTTAAGCAGTATTATCTTAAAGAAAGATGCACTTGGTATTTGGACAGAACTGTTATGTAAATTGCGCTATTTTCCATTGCAAGGTTCAATCATCTATTCGTTAGATACCATAGAGCAGTGTATGACGGTTTGGGAAATTCTTGCAAAAAAGGGCTATGGAAGATTTAAAGTTGTCGCCTATTTGCTTAGAGAACAGATGCTAAAACTGATGGTGAAGGAAACGGAAATGCTAGAGCGGAATGCCCAGTCAAATCTGTTGGACAAGGATGATATGGAGTACGGTCAGAGTCTTCTCAGCGAATGGAACCGTAAATTTGATGATAATTCACAAAGGTTGGTTAAACAATGGATAGAAATTTTAGGTGTACAAGAAACTGCAAAGTGGTATAGTAACGAAACGGCCAGATTGTCGGGAAGACCTGCAAAGTTCATGGAATATGATATTAAGGTGATGGCCGCTATAGAGAATTGCATAAAACCATGCGTGGAACTCAGCAATCAAAGTATAAGTGTGGCAGACTATCAGACGCTTGCCTTCTATATGAAAGTAGCTACTGAGAGAGCGGAGAAAAAGGAAGTATACATCGAATTGGTAAGTAGGTTTTGCAAATTGACATATAATAGTCGGTATATACCACAACTGAAATTGGAAGAGCAAACTTTTGATTTTTTACGTAATATCTATGCGTGTGTATTACAATCGGGAATTGATAGTATGTCGATGGTTTTGACAGAACGCTATCCGATGGAAGGATATCATGTGGACTGGGATAAAGCATTCCGTTCTTGCTCCGCAGACTCATTATGGTTTTCGGTATTGTTGCTACAGACGGAGACTACTGGCGACATAGACTTTTTTTGGAGAATTATTGAAAACTTATTCCGATGTGCCAATTATGAGCGTTCAACGGTGACTGACTATTACTTCATACCGTTCTATATTGCGGAAATCATTGTTGTACAGATCATTCGAGATCAGAAAGATAAGTTTGAGAGTATGCTGATTAATCGTATCAGCAACCTGCACTTCTTGCTTCGTGTGCTGACGGCCAACGAAGGTGTTATTTCGAAAGAAAACAGGGAGGCTTTACGGCTACGCTGTAAGTATGAATGGCCTTTGGAAAAGGAACTTACCATTAAGCAGATGCAGGAGCAAACGGATTATCTGGAGAGTTATTTAGAGAAGGTGATAGAGGAGAAGATGTAGATAGACTTGTAACATAACGAACGATATATTTATGGAAGTAGAGAAATTGAGGAACTATATCAGCATTGTTATTATTGGTAATTTTGTACCAGATAAAATCACTGCAGAATGGGTGGCGGAGAAAGGCATAGTGTCAGAAAGAGCAGCTCAAAATAAACGAACAAGAAGATTGGAGAGAAATCTCTCTGTGTTTAATATTTCTAATAGCATAGAGGTGATTGCGACAAATGATAGGCTTCAAGTAACTGGGCTTGTGGATGATCAGATAGAAGTAGTAGACATTATGCAAGGTATTTTTAATTTGTCGCAGCATAAAGAAGTTATAGGCGTTGGTATTAATGCTGTATACGAATTTACTTTTAAGACTGTTGCTGATGGAGACAAGTTCGGAGAGTATTTTGTTCCGATGGATAAATGGAATAGATACTTCAAAAAACCAAGTGTTTATGAAATAACATTAAGAGACAATGCAGATCCTAAAGAAATTGGTTACGATAAGGCAATTAATATCCGTAGTATTACTTCAAAACGCTCATCAAAGGAAGGGAATATAGCGGCAGTTAGAATGAGCGTCAATAATAACTTTGACGTCAGTAGCGATGAAGGATGTTTAAATGTTATTGGAAGGACATTGGCTATTACCGAAGACTTTTGGAAGCAAAGTGACCAAATTATAGCAGACGTGAAATGAAAATAAGTAAATATCCCTGGCTTTCTAGAGATGAGAAAGAATCAGAATTCAATGATTCTTTTCCAATGGATGCTTTGGAGGTGTCTCATCATGATGTTTCTGATTCTAGCTATGATTTTACAAAAATAACCAGACCAGTAGAGTGGTGGAAAGAGGATGAACTCATTGGTCCGATTGATGAAATATTCTTATTGGATAATATGGAGAGGCCCCATAATTATGTAAGGATAGAGGATATATGGAAAGGAAGGGTATTGCAAGACTCGCAGGAATTCTTTGTTGCCAGACTGACAGACAAACAATCAAAACACTCTGATCGCATTGTCAGAATATGGAAACAAAAGATAGATGAATCATTGTTAGGGGATATTCATGAGGGAGCTTCATTTGACTGGACTTTTGGCAAAAGATATGCTGCAGGTGTTGAGAATTACCAAAAAATGGTATTTAAGCCTAAATTAAATCTTGATATTGACGATTTGGATAGGATGGTAAAAGAGATGACAAAGGGATTTGAAGACATATTTACTGAGCCAGAAGAAGATGATACCCAACCCTAATGAGTTCTTGATAGTTGTCCTTGGAGGGCCATCAGAAGGAGAAAGCATAGTTGTTCATTTAGGAGATAATAGATGGATGATTATAGACAGCGGGAAAGTGGGAAACGATGTGATGGCTGTAAAATACTTCGTTGACAATGGAATCCCATTTGAAAATGTGGACATTATTGTGTGTACCCATTGGCATGCTGACCATGTATATGGTATAGGAGAGATTCTAACGAAGTGTGAAAATGCAAAGTTCTGGGTGCCTATTGTATCCCAAAGTAAGATGATGCCTTATTATTTTGCGAAAAAGATAGAGAAAAGGGATCTTCATGATTTTGAGACTGTAGCACAAGAATACTCCTACTGTATGGATTTGGCGAATAAGCGAAAAAAGTTGGATTATTTGTACAAAGATGTCAATATATGTAAAACAAGGATTTACAATCATCTTATAAGTGTCGATGCTTTGAGCCCCTCAAGTGGTATGTATAATAAGTATCAGCAACTTTGGGCGTCAAGAAAGAATGATAATTTTGCAGAGTCTGGTGTGGATCCAAATAAAAGCAGTGTCGCTATTGGTATTTCTATTGATGATAAATTGCATTTTTTGTTTGGGGCAGATTTGGAGTGTAATAGGAAGAATCAAGATTCTGATTATGAAGGTTGTATGCAAAAGTGCCAGCGTAGGAAAGATGTGGGATGGTGTAATGTATGCTGTGAAAGTTCTATTTATGGTATTCATGGGAAATATGATTATGTAAAGATTATCCATCACTCTTCAAATACAGGTTATTGCCCTAGCATGTGGGAGAATAAAGTGTCTGATAATGTCGTGGGGGTAACGACAGTATTTGCTAAAGATGGTTTGCCAAAACGTGATATGGAGGTAATGTATTGGGATAAGTGTGAGGATTATTTTGTTACAGCCCCACCGTCACAATTTCAGAAGATAACGGCTCCCACTGATATTGAGCGTATGCAAGAAGAAGGAATTGTAAGCGATATAAAGGTGGTGCCTAGAACCTATGGGGTGGTTTCAAGCAAATACAATATAGAGGATTGTGTATATGAGGGTACGGAATTAGACGGTACAGCATTTAAGTTCAGAGAGAAGCATATCTATATGTTTGAATAATTTTCACCTTTGTCTTTACTCTGTCAATGAATAAGGAAACTTATATAAACACTCTAAAGAATCCTAATAGTTGGTTTGACCAGGCTTTTTTACAGAAGATGGTGGCTGACAAGATTCTCAATGAGGTTATCATGAAGAGAGAGTTTCTAGTTAAGCTTAAGGAGACTCAGGATTATAATGAGTTTGTAGGTTTATGGTCTAATGCTTTATATCATTATGGTATTGGAATAGAAAACGGCCTGAAGGGCATTATTATTAAGATGTATCCAGAGGCTGTTAGTTTTAAGGTGACTGAGGATGATGTTATATTGCATGACATTGGAGGCAAGGCCAGTAAAAGTCATGATTTGTATACTTTAGCTAATAGAGCAGGAATATTAGGTAAGAATAAGAAGGAACTACCATTTAATGTTAATTTGAAGCTAACAAAGAATGTATTGCAAAACTTGTCTGACATTATCCGCTGGGCTTCAAAATATCCTATACCGATTAGCTCTTCTAAGGTTTTCCAAATGGATGAGGATGTACCTCATGTGTGTGTTTATGGTTTCCATATACTAGACACTATTGGGTTCTTCTTTGATTTTTTTAAGTTGCAAGTTGTAAGTGATTTAAGTCAATGACACAATGAGACTTTCGAGTCTTGCTCGCTTGTCTTGGACAAAACTCCAATGGGATGTGACTCCTTGTCGGTTTATAGAATCGGATACAATGGTTAAGACTAAAGAGAAATTCAGAGAGGCGAGAAAGCTGTGGTTCGCTTCGATGGCGCAGAAACTACGGGAAATGCATACCAAGGAGGATGATAGCCTTTTCTACTATTATTCTGTTGAGGTTGTTAATCCCCGCATTATTGCCGCCCCTTCACTGGAGGGACTCTAAATATATGAGATGCTTTCCACAATTTTGACAGCATCGCATTTGAAAATAGAGAAAGACACTCCCAAACTTGCCGCAATCTCTCTCGTAGCCTGTTTTGCTCTTTTTTATCTAATTTTGCAACCGCAAAATTAGATAATAATGAGTGTATTTAAAGATAAGACGCTGCTGATAACGGGGGGAACGGGATCGTTTGGTAATGCTGTGCAGAACAGATTCCTGAGAACGGATATCGGCGAGATTCGTATCTTCTCGCGTGATGAGAAGAAACAGGATGACGCGATTCATCATGAGTCTGGAGGAGGCGGTGGACCTGGTGCTGTTCGCCTTTGAGAACGGAGAGAATGGTGACATCTTCGTGCAGAAGGCTCCGGCGTGTACCATTCAAACTCAGGCTGAGGCGGTGTGTGAGCTGTTCGGACATCAGTGGCCAGCGACAAGCGCTGGCTCGGCCAAGGACAACATCAA